>Ga0307308_10000001_pt1 | contig 94505 bp, 101 predicted proteins | sample ER_DNA_195_FD_194501 | JGI IMG/M metagenome (GOLD analysis project Ga0307308, IMG submission 194501) | Bulk soil microbial communities from the East River watershed near Crested Butte, Colorado, United States - ER_DNA_195 | ecosystem: Environmental > Terrestrial > Soil > Floodplain | place...
AGCCGCACCTCACCGCACACGACCCTTCTCGCCGTCACCGGCTCGACAGACCCACAGCGAGCAGCAGACGCCATCGCCGCGGGCGCCCTCGCCTGCCTAGCCAAAACCGACGTGCGCGAAAGGCTCGAAGCACTGATCGGCCAAGGTTCATAGTTCATCGCGACCCAGCAACGCTATGAGCACGAGACAAGAAAGCCCCCTGACCGGGGGCTTTCGACAGCTGCGGGGCAGGGACTCGAACCCCGACTACCTGATCCAGAGTCAGGCGTCCTACCATTAGACGACCCCGCAACGGGTCGCGGCATTGTAGCCGCGCCGGGTGCGATCTTCTGCGCTCAGCCGGGGACGATTCTCCGCACTCGTCGCTACACTGAGCCCTTCGCTCGGCCCATTCGTCTAGTGGCCTAGGACACCGCCCTCTCACGGCGGCGGCACGGGTTCGAATCCCGTATGGGCCTTTTCGAGCTGCGCGGCTATGCAACAAACGCATGGCTACGCAGGTCAGACGTGCCATGCGTGCCCCGAATGCGCATGCGGTGCCTACCTCGGTGACACCTCGGCTCAATCGCTTCGTCGCGTCTCCGCTCGTGCTCGCTGATGAACTCCTGGCGCAGATCATCGGTCGTTTCCTCGCCACGACCGCGACGCCACCCACGCTGTTGAATGTCGTAGCGGGCCTGGATCGGCGAGCAGGTCGGGCACGACGACGTCACCACCACGAGCCGCGTGTACACGCACGTCGTGGCCGACGAGCGTGAACTCGACTGCGAAGGGATGCTCAGATGACCCATCCCCGCGAACCGCCGAGGCTGAGCTCGAACCGAGACTTTCGCCCCGGGTAGCCCAAAGTGGATAAGTGCGCAGGTTCGCCGGTGGCCAAAACCTGCGGCGCTGCCACCCTCCGGCGGCTCCGCAGGGCGGCGACGCGCACCGCCCTTCGGAGCGCCTGCATCGTCTCTATGGCGAAAGCGCGGCGCAGAAACCGGCGACGTCGCCCTGCGCGCCGCGGTCCGGCTGGATCAAGAAATCGACGCCGGGATGCAAGACAAAGTCAGCCCGCCCCGCGGTGAAGAAGACCGTTCCGCCAGGAAGCGGGACACGAGATACCACACCGCTTGCGTAGACGTGCGTCACGTTGCCGCTGCTGTCGAAGAGCACGTCGAGGTTGAAGGTGTACGGCAAGCCGGTCAGCGTCTTGCCGTTCGCGCTGAAGACGTCCTGTTCGACGACATGGAGGTGGACCATCGTCAAGGTGCCGCTTTGATCGACGAAATCGGTTTCCGTGCCGCTCTGGGTGAACGAAACCGAAACCGGGAACGCACACACCCCGGTGAACGTCGATGTGAACGTGTCCGTCGGAAGATCGAACTTCGTTGGCGCGGCACCGGCGGCTGCCGAGACGAAGACCGCCGCGGAGAGCGCGACCACTGCGAGTACAGCCACCTGGCGGCCAACCCGCATCGGACCAAGCCCTTGACAAAGAAATTGCCCCATCGGAGTCTCCTCTCCCTGGAAGACGGGGGAACACAACCCCCTGATAGCAACCCGGCTCCGATGGAACCCCGCAATTGCCGCGCGCCTTGAATCTCTCGGAGATACCCATCCGGAGTAGGGCCGCGGTGCGATTCTTACACAGAGTGATCCCGATGCGCGGGTGATGACGGGCGCCGCGGCCGACTTGGGCCCGCATCGTTGCTTGAGGACATCGAGGAGAAGGTTGCGGGCCTCGAAAAGAAGGCGGCAACCGCTCGTACGTGCTCAGTTGGGGCCTACCCAGGTGCCTACCTCAGCGAAAAAGAGGCTCGTTTGCAGCAGGGTTCGAATCCCGTATGGGCCTTACGTGCATGCGTGCAGCCGGCGCGTCGTCGCCGTATTGTTGAACGGAGAGGGGAGAGGACCGGGAAGCTGGGGAGCTTCCGGGATTTAGGGCTGCGGCACCCCTAATCGCCTTGGTCCTCTCCCACTAGCCGAGTCGGCTCGAGAGCCGCCTGAACCGTCCCGCAAAAGGGGTATTTCGAACCTATAAAAAGCCACAGGGAGTCGGCCAAAAGCTCATGAAGTCTCAGTAAACGTGCTGTCGTCGGGTCAGGTCTCGAGGCGGTAGATCGGCACCAGGCGTTTCTCCGCCTCGGTGTCGATGTGCGCGACGACCTCGACGTACTGCTCCAGGCCCGAGCCCTGGAGCTTCGCTTTCAGCAGACTGTCCACCTGGTAGATCCCGGACGAGTTGTTCATCGTGATCTCGATCAAGACCGGACGCTGCTCGCCATCCTTGATCGCGACGTCCTCGATCGCGGCCGCGCTCAGTGAGTGGATAGAGATCGAGCCGCGCTCGAACGGAATGCGTGAGCGGCCCTGCTCCATGTCGAGCGCGTCGGCGACGCGCACGATCCCGGCTTCGAGGGTCAACGGCTTCCCGTAGTCGCGGTGGCTGGTGATCGCGCCGAGCACCTCGGAGACGATGATGGTCAAATCCGGCTCCTGGTAGATGTCGCGCAGAAGCTCGCGCAGCTTCGGCTCGGCGAGGAAGAGGCTGAAGTCCTCGTGCCCCTCGCGGTGGACGGACATCCCGACGCAATGGGTCAGCGCGCCGAGAAGGACCACGACCTCTGCGTCATCGTCGCCGTAGCCGTAGTCGCGGACGACCGAAGGCTGGATGTGATGCTTCGTGAGCTGACGCAGGAGCTTGAGCCCGATGTTGGCGACGATCTGGATGTGCACCCAGGAGTGGTCGTTGATCTGCATGCGCGCGACGGCGTTGACGTTCGACGCGTGCCACCACCCTTTGAGCTGCGTGTCTTCGTTGACCCGTTCGAGCAGCTTCCGCAGCTTGCGGTTTCCCCGCACCGGGACGTTGATCTTCATCTGCGCGACCGCCTCGGCGGGAGTGAGCCGGGTCTCGCGCTCGGCCTCCTTCGAGACAGGCTGTTCGATCCGCTCTTCGGTCTCCTTGTCGAGGGCCATAGGGGTATTAGGCCACTTCTTCGGCCCAGTCTCCATAGAGAGACGTATAGAGGCCGCGTTTGGACAGCAATTCGTCGTGGTTCCCTTGCTCGACGATCCGGCCGTGCTCGAGCACGACGATGAGATCGGCATCCCGAATCGTGGAGAGCCGGTGGGCGATGATGAAGGCCGTTCGCCCGGAGAGCAGGAGCCTCAACGCCCGCTCGATCTTGCGCTCGGTGCCGATGTCGACCGAGGAGGTTGCCTCGTCCAGGATCAGTATCCGGGGATCGGCGAGGAGCGCGCGCGCCAGCGCGACGAGCTGCCGCTGGCCGAGCGAGAGGCGCGAGCCGCGTTCCTGGAGCTGCGTCTCGTAGCCGTCCTCGAGGCGCAGGATGAAGTCGTGCGCGCCGACCGTTCGCGCGGCCTGCACCACCTCTTCGAGCGTCGCATCGGGGCGGCCGAAGGCGATGTTCTCGGTCACGGTGCCGGCGAAGAGGAAACCTTCCTGCGGGACGATCCCGAGCTGGTGGCGCAGCGACGCCTGCGTCACGTCGCGCAGGTCATGGCCGTCGATCGTGATGCGGCCGGCGCGGGGGTCGTAGAACCGGGCTAGCAACTTGGCGATCGTGGACTTGCCGGCGCCCGTGTGCCCGACGAGCGCGACGGTGGTTCCGGCGGGGACGTCCAGATCGAGCTCGTGTAACACATCCGGCCCCTGGCCGTACCCGAAGCGAACCCGGTCGAACGCAACCCGGCCCTTGACGTGGGGCAGAGGCTCCGCGCCCGGCCGGTCGAGAACCTCCGGTTCCTCGTCCATGACGTCCATGATCTTGTCGAGCGCCGCCGTCGCCGAGAGGAACGTGTTGTACAGCTGCGACAGCTGCTGGACGGGGTCGAAGAAGTTCTGAACGTAGAGCATGAAGGCGAACAGCGTTCCGAGCGTGACGTCCCCGTTGAAGTAGAGATGGCCGCCGTAGCCGAGGACGACCGCGAGCGCGATCGATGAGAGGAGGTCGACGAAGGGGAAGTAGAGCGCGTTCAGGACGACCGTCTCCATGTTCGAGTCGCGATAGCGCTCGGTCACGGCCTTGAAGTTCCGCGTGTTCGCGCTCTCGCGCGTGAACGCCTGCACCACGCGCATGCCAGCGATGTCCTCAGCGAGCGTCGCCGTCACCAGACCCAGGCGCTCGCGCACTGCGCGATACGCTCGGGTGGAGCGGACGCGGAAGATCACAGTTCCGATGCCCATGAGCGGGATGACCGACAGCGTCGCGAGGGCAAGCCGCCAGTCGAGGACGAAGAGAAGGATCGCCGTGCCGATCAGCGTGAGGCTGTTCTGCACGAGGCTCGTGACGCCATCGGTCACCAGCTGGTCGATCGCCTCGACGTCGTTCGTCAGCCGGCTGATGATCACGCCCGCGCGGGTCCGCTCGTAGAACCCGAGGGAGAGCCGCTGGAGATGCCGGAAGAGCGCGTTGCGGAGGTCGGCCAGGATGCGTTCGCCGACCCAGCCGGTGAGATACGTCTGCACGTAGCTCATCGCCCAGTTGAGCAGGCCGGCCAGCAGGAACGCCCCGACGATCCACCAGAGCTTGGCGAGGTCGTTCTTGGTGATCGCGTCGTCGACCGCGTACTTGGCCAGCAAGGGCGGCGCCAGCGCCGTGGCGGTGGCGGCGAGCAGCGAGATCACGGAGAACGCGGTCCGGACCTTGTAAGGCTTGGCCAACCGGGCGAGCGCCGCGATCCGGCGCCGTGTGCGTCGCCAGGACCAGTCGTCGACCTCGACCTTCTTGATCGAGCTCAGGTGCGTACCCGGCTGCCACACCTTCACCGGCGGGGACCTCTTTCAGGTACACACGCGCGCGGCCCCACCCGGGAGGGGAAAGACGCCACCCGCCACCCGGCATCGACGGTACCGAGTGAAAGTGCGCGCGACTGTGCCGATTGCGGGCCAAAGGAGCGCATCACGATGCAACCTCCAGAGCGTCTGTTTCTGCGCGTGCCTCCACGGCGTCCGCGAACTGACGCTCGAGCAGGCCGTGCTCGTAGATGTCGCGGTATACCTGGCTCGTCAGAAGGAGCTCCTCGTGCGTCCCACGAGCTGCGATGCGTCCGTCGTCGAGCACGACGACCTCGTCCGCCAGAGCGATGGTCGAGAGACGGTGCGCGATGATCAGGGTCGTTCGGTTGCGCATCGCCTCACGCAGGCCGACGCGGATACGCGCCTCGGTCGAGGCGTCGACCGAAGCTGTCGCGTCATCCAGGATCAGCACGCGCGGATCAACTGCGAGCGCCCGGGCGATCGCCAGGCGCTGTCGCTGTCCGCCCGACAGCGTTATGCCGCGTTCGCCGATGACCGTGTCGTAGCCGTCAGGCAACCGCTCGACGAACTCGTGCGCCTGGGCGAGCCGGGCGATGCGTTCCACCTCGGCGTCGTCGAGATCGGGAGCGCCGAACATGATGTTCTCGCGCACGGAGGCCGAGAACAGGAACGGATCCTGTGAGATGACGCCAATCGCGTGGCGCAGCGAGTTCAACTTCAGGTCACGGACGTCTGCGCCGTCCAGGGTTACCCGTCCCGAGGTCACGTCGTAGAACCGTGGCACCAGAGAGGTGAGCGTCGTCTTGCCAGAGCCTGTGTGACCGATGAGCGCGATCGTCTTGCCGGCCGCGACCTCGAGATCGATGTCCTGCAGCACCGGGCGCCCCTCCATATAGTCGAAGCCGACGCCCTCGAAGCGCAGGTCGCCGGCCCCCTCCGGCAACTCGACTGCTTCGGGACGGTCGGCGATCTCCTCGGGCTCGTCCATCACCTGAAAGATCCGCTCTCCGGATGCGGTTGCTCGCTGCGCCTGGCCGATCCACATGCCGAGCGAGCGCAGCGGCATGATCAGCATGCCGAGGTAGAGGTTGAAGGCGATGAAGCCGCCGACTGTGAGGTCGCCGCTTGCGACCATCCGCGCGCCGACGAGGAGGACAGCGGCCTGCGCGAGCATCGGCACCCAGGAGATGAACGGGACATAGAGCGCCCGCTGACGGTTGGCGCGCACCGTCTGCAGGAAGACCGCCTCCGACCGGTCGGTGAACTTCTGCTGTTCCTGGGGCTCCTGCGCGAACGACTTCACGACGTGGACGCCGACGATGTTCTCCTCGGCCACCGTTGCGACGTCGGCGAGCTTCTGCTGGACGTCGCGCAGGGTCGGATGGGCGACGTGGCTGTACCGGTACGCGAGCACGACGAGGACAGGCGTGATCGCGAGCGCGATCAGCGCCAGCTTCCACTCGAAGAAGAAGAGCACGACGGTCACGGACAGAACGGTCAGGACGTTCTGGAAGAAGAAGATGAGGCCGTAGCCGAGGAAGAACCGCACTCCCTGCAGGTCGACGGTCGCCCGGGACATCAGCTGTCCGGTCTGATGCCGGTCATAGAATCCGAACGAGAGGCGCACGAGGTGGCGGTAGAGCCCCTGGCGCATGTCCATCTCGACCGCGAGCGCCTGTTTTCCCGAGATCAGCCGGCGTCCCGCCATGAACGCCGCCCGGAGCGCGCCGAGGCCGACGATCACCCAGACGTAGACCCAGAGCTTGCCGGCGTCGCGCGGGACGACTGCATCGTCGATCACGTGCGCCGTGACCCACACGAGCGCGATCTGCGCGCCCTGCGAGGCAATTGCGAGGAGCGTCGAGACGACGAGCGAGATCTTGTAGGGGTGCAGGAAGCCGAGCAGTCGGGCGAATGTCGCCCGGTACGGCGTTCCACTGTGCTCTTTCACCCCTGAAATCTAGCGACGGGCGTTGTCTCTATAGGCGAGCGAGCTCTTCGCGGACGAGCGCCGCGGCCCACGCGGTGTGCTCGCGGTGTACAGGGGAGTTGAGCCAGCTGCTGGCGCCCGAAGGGTGTGGCAAAGGGATAACCGCAACTCCGTCGAGCTCATAGCGGCGGCCGACGCATTCGGCCAGACCTGAGACGCCGAGCAGGCGGCGGATGGCAAGGCCGCCCACCGGCACGATCAGCTCCGGTCGCAACACCTTGAGCTCCCAGTCCATCCAGAACGAGCAGAGCTCTTGCTCGCGTGGCGTCGGCGTGCGGTCGCCACGCCCCGACGGGGCACGGCCCGGATAACAGCGTGTGACGGACGCGCAGTAGAACGTTTCGTAGAACTCGTCCTCCTCCAATTCGAGCCACCGCCGGAGCGTCTTCCCCGCTCGTCCGCGCCAAGGCCTTCTCTCCTCTCCCTCGACGACACCGGGTGCCTGGCCGTACATGTATGCGCGCTGGCCGAGATGCTCGTTGAGCACGGGCCAGGACTCGAGGTGAAAGCCCGCCTCGACGCAGGCTCGACAGACACGGAGGTCACGTTGCAGCGAGGCGAGCGATCGGTACGAGGAACGTCGACGCGTCAAGCCTGCACGACGACGAACCAGCTGCCCTTGAACGCGATCTCGCCCCCGAGCTCAGCGGCCAGGTCAGCCCCTTCGAACACACGCTTGTAGACGTTCCACTCCGAGCCGTCCTTCAGCCGGCGCTCCTCCCAGCGTTCGAAGGCGTCGCCGTCTCCGCGGATCGACGCGACCACGACCAGTTCCGGTGCAACGCGCCTTGCCTCGGCCAGGAAGCGCTCGCGCTCGTCGTCCTCGAGGTGGCAATAGAAGTAGCTCGTGAAGACGCGGTCGAACGCATCGTTCCCGAACGGCAGCGAGAGTGCGTCGCCGTGCTCGAAGCGCGCATTCGGCGCCTGGCCCCGCGCGACCTCGAGCATGCGCTCGCTCGCATCGAGCCCGACGACGTCACCGCGGAGGTGTCTGGTCAGGAAGCCCGTGCCGCACGCGACGTCCAGCGTCCGCGCGGGCGGAAGATCTCGAAGCACGCTTTCGAGCAGGCGAAGCTCGTCATCCCAGCCGGGACGGTCTCGGTCTTCGTACAAGCCCTGGCCCAGCCACCAGTCGTCGTACTCGGGGGCCCGCCGGTCGTAGTACGCCTTCACAGCTTCGTAGAGTACGCGCGGTGGAGCTGCCACTTGAGTCGGTCCCGAACTTCTCGGAAGGAAGTGACGCCGGGACGATCGGTTCGCTGCGGTCCGCGCTCGCCACGCACGCTGACGTGCTCGACGTTCATTCCGACGCGGATCACAACCGGTCGGTCTTCACGCTCGTCGGCAACGACACGTCGCTCCTCGAGGCGCTCCTGGCGGGAATTGCGTGTGCCCGCGAGCGGATCGACCTACGCAGTCACGAAGGGGCTCATCCAAGGATTGGCGTCGCAGATGTCGTCCCGATCGTCGCGCTCGATCCGCGCGACCGCGAGCGCGCGCGAGATTGCGCCCTGCGGCTTGCAGACCGAATCGGCGCCGAGCTCGACCTGCCGGTGTTCCTCTACGGCGAGTCGGCGCCCGGGCGAAGCCCCGCGTTCTACCGCCAGGGGGGTCCCGCGGAGCTCCAACGCCGCATCCACGCCGGCGATCTTCGTCCCGACTACGGACCTGCGCGACTCGACGAGCGGGCGGGCGGCGTCATCGTCGGCGCGCGCCGGCCGCTGATCGCGTTCAACGTCAATCTCGCCACTGACGACGTCGAGATCGCACGGGCAATCGCCGCAGTCGTGCGCGAGAAAGGGGGCGGCTTTCCCGGCGTGCGGGCGCTGGGGCTGTTCTTGCCGAGAGCCGGCCACGCGCAGGTCAGCATGAACGTCGAAGACTACGAGGCCGCCGCTCTGCACGAGATCGTGCGCCGGGTCGAGGAAGAAGCCCGCATGCGTGGCGTCGCCGTGGCGGGCGCGGAGCTGGTCGGGCTGATGCCGGCAGGCGCTGTCGCCGCGGCCGCGGGCGCGATGCTCCAGATCGAAGGCTTCAACGCTTCGCACGTTCTCGAGCTGCGGCTCCTCGATCGGCGCGCGTGAGAGTCCGCGCGGCCGGAGCTAGACTGGCCGCGCGATGGCTCAGGCGACCGCGATCCGCCTGACCGGAGAGGATCTCCGGATCGACGACGTCTGGGCGGTCGCCTTCGGCGCTGCGGACGCCGCATTGTCCGACGAGGCGCGCACCAAGATGCGTGCCGCCCGCGAGCTCGTCGAGCGGGCCGCACACGGAACACGCGAGCACACCTACGGAATCAACACCGGCTTCGGTCGCTTCGTCTCGAAGTCGATCCCCGAGGAGCAGACGGAGGAGTTGCAGTTGCGTCTGCTGAGAAGTCATGCCTGCGGAGTGGGGGAGCCTTATCCGGACGAGATCGTTCGCGCCGCGATGCTGCTGCGCGCGAACGCCCTGGCAAAGGGAAATTCGGGCGCCCGCGTCGAGACGGTCGAACTGCTGCTCGAGTGCCTTCGCCGTAGCGTGCTGCCGTACGTCCCGAGCCGCGGCTCGGTCGGGGCAAGCGGCGACCTCGCGCCGCTCGCCCATCTGGCCCTGCCGCTCGTCGGCGAAGGAGAGGCCTGGCACGACGGTGATCTGCTCCCAGGTGGAGACGCTCTTTCAGCCGCAGGCCTCGAGCCGACGCGGCTCGCGGCAAAGGAAGGGCTCTCGCTCGTCAACGGCACGCAGTTCATGGCGGCGTTCGGGGCACTCGGCGTGCTGCGGGCGCGTCGGCTCGCCAAGACCGCCGACCTCGCTTGCGCGCTGTCGTTGGAGGCGCTCCAGGGATCGCGCACGAGTTTCATCCCGCAGATCCACCGCCTGCGACCACTGCGTGGACAGCGCGACTCCGCCGCGAACGTCTTCCGCCTCCTCGAGGGATCGGCAATCAACGAGGCACACAGGTGGTGCGACAAGGTGCAGGACGCCTACTCGCTGCGCTGCGCGCCGCAGGTGCAAGGTGCATCGCGCGACCTCCTCGACTACGTCGAAGGCACGGTTGCGGTCGAGTTGAACTCGGCGACCGACAATCCACTCGTGCTCGTCGAGGACGAGCTCCTCGTATCGAACGGCAACTTCCACGGACAGCCGCTCGCCTTCGCGCTCGACGCACTGGCGATGGCCTGCTCGGAGCTTGCGAACATCTCCGAACGACGGGTCGAACGTCTCGTCAACCCGAATCTCTCCGACGGTCTGCCCGCGTTCCTCACGTTGGACGGGGGGCTGAACTCGGGCTTCATGATCCCTCAATACGTCGCCGCGTCGCTCGTCAGCGAGAACAAGTCGCTGTGTCATCCGGCGAGCGTGGACTCGATCCCGACGAGCGCGGGCCAGGAAGATCACGTCTCGATGGGGAATGCGGCGGGACTGAAGGCATGGCAGGTCGTCGCCAACTCCGAGCGCGCACTCGCGATCGAGCTGCTCGCCGGCGCTCAGGCGGTGGAGTTCCTCGCACCGCTCGAGCCGGGGCCCGGAGCGCGGGCTACGCACGCGTTCGTCCGCTCGCTCTCGCCACGCCTCCGCGACGACCGTTCACTGTCGCGGGACATCGAGCTGGTTGCGGACGGGATTCGCGACGGGTCGTTGGTGGCGGCGGTGGAGGCGGAGATCGGAGAGCTCGCTTGAGCACGACCCACTCGCTGGAAGCCATGGTCCGGGAGCTGTGCGGCGACCTTGCCCACATCCGCGCTCCACGGGGCACTGAGCTACACGCGCGCGCGTGGGCGACCGAGGCGCCGCTGCGGATGCTGCTCAACAACCTCGATCCCGAGGTCGCGGAGCGCCCCGAAGAGCTCGTCGTCTACGGCGGCTCGGGGAAAGCCGCCCGGAATCCTGAGGCGTTGCGCGCGCTCGTTCGCTCGCTAATAGAGCTCGGCGAGGACGAGACCCTGCTCGTGCAGAGCGGCAAGCCCGTGGGGGTATTTCGGACCCACCCGGGCGCGCCTCGCGTTCTGATCGCAAACGCATTGCTCGTGCCCCGCTGGGCGACGTGGGACGAGTTCCGCCGCCTCGAGGCACTCGGTCTCACGATGTACGGCCAGATGACGGCCGGGAGCTGGATCTACATCGGCACACAGGGAATCCTGCAGGGCACCTACCAGACCTTCTCTGCCGCCGGTGAGACGCATTTCGGCTCGCCCGACCTTTCGGGTCGCACGATCCTGACCGCCGGTCTCGGCGGGATGGGCGGCGCTCAGCCCCTGGCCGGGACGATGGCGGGCGCAGCGATCCTCTGCGTCGAGGTGGATCCGTCGCGCATCGAGAGGCGGATCGAGACGCGGTACCTCGACGAGGCAACGGAATCGGTCGACGATGCTCTCGCTCGCATTCGCGCAGCCGCGTCGGAAGGTCGTCCGCTCTCGGTCGGCCTGCTCGGAAATGCAGCCGAGATCGTTCCGGAGCTAGCGCGCCGCGGCGAGCGCTTCGATCTTGTGACGGATCAGACGGCGGCGCACGACCCGCTCACTGGTTACATCCCCGCCGGTCTGTCGGTCGAAGACGCAGCGGCGTTGCGGCTGTCAGGCCCGGACGAGTACCTCGCGCGCGCTAGCTCGTCGATCGCGCGGCACGTCGAAGGGCTGCTCGAGTACGTCCGAGCCGGGAGCTATGTTTTCGATTATGGCAACAACCTCCGAGGTGAAGCCCGTGAAGCTGGTGTAGCGGACGCCTTCTCATACCCGGGCTTCGTCCCGGCCTATATCCGACCGCTCTTCTGTCGTGGAGTGGGCCCGTTCCGGTGGGCGGCGCTCTCGGGTGAGGCGGCGGACATCGCGGCGATCGACGCGGTGCTCCGCGACCTCTTCCCGGACGATCCGCTGCTGCAGCGTTGGCTCGAGCTCGCGCCGGAGCGCGTCGCCTTCCAGGGCCTGCCGGCTCGGATCTGCTGGCTCGGGCTCGGAGAACGAGCAAAGGCGGGACTCGCGATCAACGAGCTCGTTCGCTCCGGAGAGGTGAGAGCGCCGGTGGTGATCGGCCGCGATCACCTGGACTCCGGTTCGGTCGCATCGCCCTACCGTGAGACGGAGGCCATGCGCGACGGCTCCGATGCGATCGCCGACTGGCCGATCCTGAACGCCCTGCTCAACGTCGCGGCTGGGGCGACGTGGGTGAGCGTCCACCACGGCGGCGGCGTCGGGATCGGCAACTCGATCCACGCCGGCATGGTCGTTGTCGCAGACGGCACCGACGACGCTGCCGAGCGGCTCGAGCGGGTGCTGACCACTGATCCGGGCATCGGCGTGATGCGTCATCTCGACGCCGGCTATCCCGAAGCACTTGCGGCCGCCGAGTCGCACGGGCTCGAGGCGCCGATGCGGCAACGCGCCCGCGAATGAGCCCCACGGGCGGCGAGCGTCGCCTCCTCGTCCGCGACCTCGCGCAGCTCGCCAGCCCCGCGGGCACCGCGGCACCGTTGCGTGGCCGCGCGCTCGGCGAGGTGGACGTGGTGGAGGATGCGTACGTCCTCTGTGCGGGCGAGTCGGTCGAGGCCGTCGGTCGTATGCGTGACCTGCCTCGTCTCGACGGAGAGATCGATGAGGTCGACGGCCGTGGTCTCTGTGCGATCCCGGGGCTCGTCGACTGCCACACGCACGCGTGCTTCGCGGGTGACCGTGTGGATGAGTTCGCGCAGCGCGCGGCAGGCGCGTCGTACGAGGAGCTCCACGCTGCCGGCGGAGGCATCATGTCGACCGTTCGCGCGACGCGCGCGGCGGGAGAGCAGGCGCTCGCCGACCTGGTGCGCAAGCACCGCGGCTGGATGTTGCGCGCCGGCACGACGACCTTCGAATCGAAGTCGGGCTACGGTCTCGATCGCGAGACGGAGCTCGCGTCGCTGCGTGCCGTCAAAGCCGCGGGCGGGGTCCCGACGTGGCTCGGCGCCCACGCCGTGCCGCCGGAATTCGACGACGCCGACGCATACCTAGACTTCGCACTCGCCGAAGTGCTCCCGGCCGCGGCCGAGATCGCGCAAGCGGCGGACGTCTTTCTCGAGCGGGGTGCATTCGACGCCGCCCAGGCGCGGCGCTATCTCAACGCCTGCGCCGAGGCCGGCCTCGCGGTGCGGCTGCACGGAGACCAGTTCACGGAGCAGGGTGCAGTTCCGCTCGCGATCGAACTGGGCGCTCGGTCGGTCGACCATCTCGAGGCGACGGGTGACCAAGGGGTGACGGCGCTCGCGACGAGTGACGTGGCCGCGGTACTCCTTCCCGCGAGCGCACTTTTCCTGGGACGCCCGATGCCGCGCGGGCGGGCGCTCGTCGACGCGGGTGCGATCGTCGCCCTCGCGACCGACTTCAACCCGGGCAGCGCCTTCTGCGAGAGCCTCTCGCTGGTGTGCTCGCTCGCCGCGACACAACTCGAGCTCTCCCCCGCCGAGGCCCTGGCCGCATGCACGGTGAATGCGGCCCACATCCTCGCGCGCTCCGACCGGAAGGGCCGGCTGGCGCCAGGCTACGACGCCGACATCGTCCTGATCGAGGCGCCGGACTGGCGGTATCTCGCGTACCACCTCGGGGCGAACCTCGTCGCCGAGGTGGTGCTCCAAGGAGCACGCGCGGAGTTAGGCTAGGACGAGCATGCCGACCAGGAAACAACGTCGCCGTAACCAGAAGGCTCGCCGCCACGAGTACGAGTACGTGTACCTCGACGACGAGGGCAATGAGGTCCCCGTCGAACCGTCCGAGTTGCGCACCGAGAGAAACGGTCAGCGCGACTCGAAGCCACGCAAGGGCGGCGCCGGCGGGCGAGGGGCGGCACGAGGCGGAGGCACGGGCCGAAAGGTCGAGCCACCGTCGTGGCGGCGCTCAGCGAGGCGGGCTCTCCTCTTCGGCCCGATCCTGGTGGTGGCGATGATGCTGCTGAACCGCAACCAGCCGCTGGCGCAGCAGATCTTGCCCGCGGTCTTCCTGATCGCGTTCTTCATTCCGTTCAGCTACTTCACGGACTCGCTCGCGTACCGCATGATGCAGAAGCGCCTAGCCCGGCGCGACGACCCCAAGACCCGCTAGTCCACTTTCGCGTCGCCGCGATAGTGGCCTTCACCCGGCCACGGGGCGAAGACGAGCAGGATCCGTGCGCCGTCTTCAGTTGAGATCGAGCGGCGCTCGTCTGCGTCGAAGGAGAAGAAGGAGCCTTCTCCGCCCTCGATCGTTTCACCACCCGATTCGACGCGCACCGAGCCGTCGACGACTGACACGAGCGCCCGTTCCTTCATCTGATGGTCTCCGAGCGCCTGTCCGGGCTCGAGCACGATCAGGACGGCGCGCGCCGATTCGTCGGACCGGAGCACGACCGGCGAACGCGTTCCGCCCGGCGTCTCGATCTCGCGCAGGTTCCAGTTTTGCATCGCCGCTGATCTTAAGGGCCGAAGAGAGGCCGCGGTTAGACTCAAACGCCTTGTGAACCTTGCAGTGAACAGATATGAGCTCGGCCCGATCGGGACGAATTGCTACGTCGTCCGGGCCGGCGGCTCCGCGGCAGAAGCCGTCGTCGTCGATCCCGGGGCGGACGCCGCGCGGGTCCTCGAAGAGCTCGCCGCTCTGGGCGCCCGCTGCACGGCGATTCTCATCACGCACGGCCACTGGGACCACCTGGGGGCGGTGGCGGATCTCGCCGACGCGACCGGCGCTCCCGTCCACATGGCCGAGGAGGAGCGTGTCCTGCTCGAGGACATCGACAGCTTTACGCCGCCCGGCCTCGACCTCCGGCCGTACACGCCCGACGTGCTCCTGCAAGGTGACGAGAGGCTCGAGCTCGCCGGCATCTCGTTCCAGACAGTACGGGTGCCCGGACATTCCCCCGCGCATCTCGCCTACTACGCCGGCGGCGCGCTCTTCTCCGGCGACGTCGTCTTCGCCGGCTCCGTCGGCCGGACTGATCTTCCCGGTGCGGATTGGGACACTCTGGTCGAGTCGATCCGCACGCTCGCGGATCGTTTTCCGCCGGACACCGTCATCTATTCCGGCCACGGCCCGAAGACGACGCTCGGGGCGGAGCTCGCGCGGAATCCGTTTCTCGCGGAGCTCCGCGCGTGACGCGCTTCGAAGCGCCGCGCGGCACGCACGACATCCTTCCGTCCGAGCAGCCGCTCTGGCAGTGGGTGAAGGGCGAGGTACAGGATCTCTGCGCGCTGTACGGGTACCGGCGCATCGACACGCCCGCTTTCGAGGACACCGAGCTGATCGTCCGAACCTCCGGCGGCGGTTCCGACGTCGTGCAGAAGGAGACGTACACGTTCACCGACCGAGGCGGCCGCTCTTTGACCCTGCGGCCGGAAGCGACGGCGCCGATCTGCCGCGCCTACGCCCAGCACGGGCTTCATCGCGAGGCACAACCGCAGAAGTTGTACACGGTCGGTCCGATGTGGCGGTACGACCGCCCGCAGCGCGGCCGTTACCGCGAACACTGGCAACTCTCGGTGGAGGCGATCGGCACCGAAGATCCTGCGATCGACGCCGAACTGATCCAGCTCTACGCGGAGCTCCTGCGCCGTGTGGGCGTGACCGACTACGTGCTCGAGCTCAACTCGATCGGCGACGCCAACTGCCGTCCCGCCTATTTGGAGCGACTTGCCAAGTGGCTCGACGAGCACGATGCGGAGCTGGACGAAGAGGCGCGGGCGAAACGGGCGACGTCGCCGCTCAGGGTCTTCGACGTCAAGAGCGAGCGAGTCCAGGCGCTGCTGGCAGGCGCGCCGAAGATCGGTGAGTCACTCTGTCACGAGTGCCGCGAGCATTTCGCTCGCGTGCGCGAGTACCTGAATGCCTACGGCCTGAGCTACCAGCTGGCCCCGACGCTCGTCCGCGGTCTCGACTACTACACGCGGACGACCTTCGAGTTCAAGGACGAGGCGATCGGCGCCAAGGACACGATCTGTGGCGGAGGCCGGTACGACGGGCTGATCGAGGCGATCGGCGGGCCGCCGACGCCTGGCATCGGCTTCGGCGCCGGCATCGAGCGGCTCCTGCTCTCGATCGGGTCGGATCGCGCGGAGCCGCCGCACATCGACGTGTTCTTCGTGTGCGAGCAGGACAGCGATCGTGCCCGCGTTCTGCCGCTTCTCGCCGAACTGCGCCGCCGTGGCCTGCGTGCCGACATGGATTACGCCGGACGGTCGACCAAGGGCCAGCTCGCCCAGGCCGGTCGACTCGGTGCGGGCTGGACGGTCATCGTCGAGGACGCGCGCGCGACCGTCCGGCAACAGGGTCGCGAAGACTTCACCGCACCGCTCGACGAAGTCGTCGACAGGATCACCGAATGAACCCCTGGCGCGATCTCTACTGCGGCGAGGTCAGCCCCGACCGCGTCGAAGACACGGTTTCGGTCGCCGGCTGGGTCGCTCGCCGCCGCGATCACGGTGGACTGATCTTCATCGACCTGCGCGATCACACGGGGATCGTCCAGCTCGTGATCAATCCCGACCGTGCGGCGGAGGCCGCAGAAACCGCACACGACATCCGCTCTGAATTCGTCGTCCATGCGCGAGGCGACGTGGTCCGCCGCGCGCCCGAGGCTGTGAACCCGAACGTTTCCACCGGCGAAGTCGAAATCCAGGTCGACGAGCTCGAGATCGTCGCGCGCTCGGAACCGCTCCCCTTCCAGCTCGACGACGAGGGAGTCGAGGAGCCGACACGCCTTCGCTACCGCTACCTCGACCTGCGGCGGGACCGCATGCAGCGCAACCTGCGTCTCTCCGCCACTGCGATCGCCGCCATCCGCAAGTCGATGGAGGAGCAAGGCTTCATCGACGTATGGACACCGTCGATGACTCTCGGCACCCCTGAAGGCGCGCGCGACTTCCTCGTGCCGGTGCGTCTGCAACCGGGGAAGTTCTTCGCCCTCGCCCAGTCGCCGCAGCTCTTCAAGCAGACCTTCATGATCGGCGGGCTCGACCGCTACTACCAGATCGCGACCTGCTGGCGAGACGAGGACCTTCGCGCCGACCGGCAGTTCGAGTTCAGGCAGCTCGACCTCGAGCTCGCCTTCCCGACGCGGGAAGAGGTGCTCGAGGTGCTCGAACGAGTGGTTGTTGCGTCGTTCGAGGCGCTCGGCCGCACGCCGCCTTCACGGCCGTTTCCGCGCATGGCGTACGCCGACGCGATGCTGCGCTACGGCTCCGACAAGCCAGACGTCCGCTTCGGCCTCGAGATCCAGGACGCAACCGACGTCACCCGTGGCTCCGAGTTCGGAGTCTTCGCGGGCGCCCAGACGGTCCGCTACATCGTCGTGCCGGAGACGTTCTCACGCGGTGAGCTGCAGAAGCTCGAGGAGTTTGCAAAGGAGTGGGGCGCGAAGGGGCTCGCGTATCTCGTCTTCGACGAGTCCGGCGAGAGGCGATCGCCGATCGCGAAGTTTCTTTCGGACGAGGAGGTCGAGGCCTTCCTCACTCCACCGGGATCGACTGTTCTCTTTGTCGCGGACACCACGCCGATGGTGGAGCGCGTGCTCGGCGCCCTTCGGCTCCACCTCGGCCAGCAGCTCGAGCTCATCGACGACTCGCGCGACGAGCTTCTCTGGGTGCTCGACTTCCCGCTGTTCCTGGAGAACGAGGACACGGGCCGGTGGACATTCGTGCATCACCCGTTCACGAGCCCGCTCGAGGGTCACGAGGACCTGATCGACACCGACCCCGGCGCCGCGCTCAGCCAGCACTACGACCTGATCTGGAACGGCTGGGAGCTCGGGTCGGGCTCGATCAGGATCCACCGCCAGGAGATCCAGGAGCGCGTCTTCCGCGCGATGGGGATGACCGACGAGGAGGCGAAGGCGAAGTTCGGTTGGTTCCTGGAAGCGCTCCGCATGGGCGCACCGCCCCACGGCGGGTTTGCCCTCGGGATCGAGCGCTTCGTCGCCTTGCTCGCCGGTGAGTCCAATATCCGTGAGGTGATCGCCTTCCCGAAGACGGCAAGTGGCTCTGACCCGCTGACGGGGGCGCCTGCGCCAACCACGAAGGAACGGCTCGACGAGCTCGGAATCAGTCTCAAGACACCGAAGGCTTAAGCCCAGGGGTCTGACCGACCGATGAAACCTGCATACTTTCACCAGAAGGGCTAGCCCGCAGATGGCCGCACAGGAACCAGGACAACAACCGTCGCTCACGGCGCTCCCGCGCCTGGAAGATCTGCCGAAGGGCGGGGACGGCTACGACCCCGACAAGGTGCGCGAGGCGTTCGAAGCTTTTCGGCGCCATTCCGCCCAGCTGCAGGCGCAACTGCGCGTACTGCAGGCAGCGAGCCGGAGCGGCCAATCCGTCGAGCCCACCGGGCACGCGGTGCGCATGGACGCGCTGCATCTCATTCGTACCGCGTCCGAGTTCGCGGACACGGTCGAGGCCGACGCACAGAAAGCATCCGAGGCGCAGCTGTCCAAGACCGAGGAAGAGGTCCGCCGTCGCCGGCGCGAGCAGCAGGATCGCGAGTCCGAGATCGAACGGTACCGCCAGGAGAGCGAGCGCCAGCGTGCGGAGATGCTGAACGCGGCGCGGAACGAAGCGCGCGAGCTGCTCGCAAACGCCAACCGCGACGCAACGCAGGAGCTACGCGAGGCCGAGGCGAAGGGCAACCGTTTGCTGGAGCAGTCGCGCCACCAGGCGACCGAGCTGACGAACTCGGCACGTGCCGAGGTCGAGCAGACGCTCGAATGGGCCCGCGCCCAGGCTTCCGCGATTCTCGGCCGGGCTCAGACCGGCGCCGAGCAGTTGCTCGCAGCGGCCGGCCTCGGCGAGAAAGAGATCAAAGGCGTCGGCCAGGCGATCGTCGACGCCGTGCAACAGGCGACCGAGTCGGCGCGCAAGCCGACCACCCCGACCCGGCCCGACGCGGCGATGGCGGCACCTCCGGTGTCGCCGCCTGCAACACCAAAACTCGAGGAGAAGAAGGCAAACCAGCCTGCGCCGGAGACTCCCGGCGAGCAAGAGGCTCAGTCCGAAGGTTCGGCCCCATCGGGCGAGTCGCAGGACGAGCAACAGCCGTAGGATCCCCTCGTGCCTGTCGTCGGCTCCCGGTTCCTGATCGAGGCCGGATTCATCATCGCTGTGGCGGTGATCGCCGGAATCGAACGGCTCAGCACCTGGTGGATCATCTTGGTGGTCGCAAGCGCATGGATCATCGTCGCCATCGTCGAGATCGTGGTGTGGGCCAGGCAGGTGGTCGCCCGCCAACCCCGCCCGGCCGAGACTGAGGTGCTCGACGAGACGGCGCCCAGAGTTGTCGCGCCAGCGCCGGTGAGCGTTCGCGTCCAGCCGCCGCTTGAATCACGACGTGAGCCCGAGCGTGAGCCGGAGCCCAGTCCTGCACCGAGTCCTGAGCCCCCGCGCATCGTCGTGGCTCCACCTCCACCACCCGGGCCGGAGCCCGAGCCCGAGCCGGAGCCGGAGCCGGCGGCCGCGAACGTCGTCGCGTTCGTCTCTGCGAACGACGGCCCGCGGGAGTGGAATCTCTGGGAGCTGGAGCGCGCGGCACGCGATCACGCCACCGACGACGTTGCGCGGAACGAAGAGCGCTCGTATCTCCTGATGTACCTACGCGAGTTCGCGGGCCCCGACGGCGTCCTCCCGGCGGACTTCGACGGCCTCGTGCGGGACGCCTTCGGCGACGTGCTCCACACCGTCGGCGCGTGAGTGCACCGCTCGTGCAGCGTGCGGTCTGGCTCGCCGGAATCACGCTGATTGCCGCCATCGCCGCGCTCGCGATCACCCGGCGCGACGCCGGCAGCAACCGCAACCTCCCGGGAGCCATCGCGGTCCCGGGGACGGCGAACGGTTACTACACCGCCAAGGGGGCCCCCTATGGGCCGACGGCTGCCCATCGCCGAACTGCCTGCGGCAAGCCCTTCCTGCCGACGACGGAAGGCGTGGCCCATCCCGTTCTGCCCTGCGGGGTCCGGCTCTACATCCGCTTCCAAGGACGAGAGGTCCTGACGCAGGTCGTGGACCGCGGCCCGAACGTGCCCGGCCGTGACCTCGACATCACAAAGGCCCTCGCAAACCGTCTGGACCTCCACGGGACCCAGACGATCCAGTGGCGTTTCGCCAAGTAGCCGCTACGCTGCGATTGGCCGACCCTGTTCGTGGCCTGCGCATTCAATGTAGAACCAACAAAGACGCTAAGGGAGCCTGCGTCCGGTGACGGCTTCGGTCGGAAACCGGCAGGGCACCCACCTGGCTATCCAGGTTCACAGCGGGCGCAGGTCACGGCAGGGTCCGGCCGTAACGTCGCGAAATCCGGCCCGGCTTCGCCGGGCCATGATGATTCGCGCCGATAGAGCATCGGACTCCCTTTGGGGCTTGGGTGGCGAGTGCCGGCGGAGCCGGCACTCGCGGTCATTGCCGCTAGCCTGAGTTTGTGCTCGAGCTGATTGGTGATTCTGCGCGTGGACCTGAGTTCGCGCTTGTGCGACTTGTTTTTGACGGGGAGCGGATTGTCGAAGCTGAGGCTTCTGGGCTCGATCGTTCGTTAGTCGGGCTGACATTGCTCGAGGCTGCTTCGGTTGGGGGCGAGACGCTCGCAGTTGACGCTCTGGCCAATGCGATCGGGCCGGTTTTTCGGGCCCGGCCGTCGCCCGGGCGGATCGCGGTTGCGATGAGTGGGGGCGTCGACAGTGCTGTCGCATTGCTCAAGTCCTTGCCGAATGCGATCGGCATCACGCTGCGGCTCTGGCTCGATCCCGACGGGCCGGATTCCGACCGCTCTTGTTGCTCGCCCGCTGCAGTGCTCGCCGCGCGCGCGACGTGTCACTCGCTCGGCGTCCCGCACGTGACCCTCGACCTGCGCGAAGAGTTTCGCCGTGCCGTGGTCGATCCGTTCGTGCGCGGCTACGAACGTGGGGAGACCCCGAATCCCTGCATTCACTGCAACGGCGGCTTTCGCTTCGCGCGGCTGTTGGCATTCGCTCACCGCGCGGGGGCGGATGCACTCGCAACCGGGCACTACGCCCGGATCGTCGAACATCGCGGCAGGCTCCTGCTCGCACGCGGGCTCGATCCCGACAAGGACCAGTCGTACATGCTGGCCCGCCTCGATCCGGCCAAGCTCGACCGGATCTCGTTTCCGCTCGGCGCGCAGACGAAGGCTGAGACCCGGGCCGAGGCCGAGCGTGCCGGTCTCTCCGCCGCCGGGCGCGAAGAGAGCCAGGAGGCGTGCTTTCTGGCGGGCGACGACTACCGCATGTTCCTCGAGCGCCGCGGGCTCGAGGCGGAGGAGGGCTCGATCGTCGACGAAGACGGACAGGAGGTTGGCAAGCACGGCGGTTACTGGCGGTTCACTCCGGGCCAGCGCAAGGGGCTCGGCGTCGCGGCGCAGGAGCCGCTCTATGCGATCCGCTCCGATGCAGCGACGAACACCGTTGTCGTCGGCCCGCTCGAAGCGCTCGCCCGAACGACGATCGAGGCTTCAGGCGACCTCTACGTGCCTGCGGAGCATGTGCAGGCGAAGCTCCGCTACAGATCGGATGCCGTTCCGGCGCACGTTCATCTGCACGAAGGCGGCTTTCGCCTCGAGCTCGATCGACCCGCCTATGGCGTCGCCCCCGGACAGGCTGCGGTCGTGTACGAGGACGATGTGGTCGTCGGGGCCGGGCTCATTCAAGCCTGATCCGTAGTATCCGAACCGGGTGGATGTCCTAGCGCTCACCCGCGAAACCGGTGACGCCGGTTGTGCGTTCTACCCAGTGGATCGGACTGGAGGGAGACGTGATCGCTGACGAGATCCGCCTGACGCTGCCCGCGGACGACGCCTTCCACGGCGTCGCCCATCTCGTGCTGGGCGGGCTCGCCGCGCGGCTCAACCTGACCTTCGAGAATCTCGAGGACCTCGAGCTTGCGCTCGACTCGCTGCTCGAGCGTCCGAGCGACGGCAGGGAAGTGACCCTTCGCGTGCTCGTCGCGGATAGCGAGCTCCGGATGGTCGTCGGCCCGTTCGCAGCCGTGCGTGCCGAGTTCGAGGAAGGCGGGGCGGATTCGCTGAACCTCAGCCGGATCCTCCGCGCCGTCTGCGACTCCGTCGAGATCGAGGACCGCGACGGCTCCCAGTGGGTCGAGCTCACGAAGCGCCTCGACGCCCTGAAAGGGGGTCGCGAGTGAGCGAAGCCGACAAGGCCCTGCTCCGCCGCTACCACGAGGACGGTGACTTGCAGGCGCGCGAGCAGCTGATCGAGCAGTACATGTCGCTCGTGCGTTCGCTCGCGCGGCGGTACTCGTATCGCGGCGAGCAGCTCGAAGACCTCGTCCAGATCGGCGCGATCGGACTGATCAAGGCGATCGATCGCTTCGACATCGACCGTGGCGTCGAGCTGACCACCTATGCGACGCCAAACATCATCGGGGAGATCAAGCGCCATTTCCGCGACAAGGGCTGGTCCGTCCGCGTCCCGCGCGGGCTCCAGGAGCTCAACGTGCAACTGTCCAAGCTCGTGGAGCAGCTGACGGTGCAACTCGGCCGCTCGCCGACGATCGCCGAGCTCGCCAAGGCGGCAGGGGTGGAAGAGGAAGAGGTTCTCGAGGCGCTCGAGTCCGGTCGGGCCTACTCGTCGCTGTCGCTCTCTTCGGGCGGCGGCGGAAGCGACGACGGGGAGGAGCTCGATCCGCTCGAGTCGATCGGCACCGAGGAGCATCAATACGACGTGTCGGAGGACCGAGCCGTGCTCGCACCCGGGTTCCGCGTGCTCGACGAACGGGAACGCAAGATCCTCCACCTTCGCTTCTTCGAGGGATTGACGCAGTCTCAGATCGCCCAGCAGGTCGGCATCTCGCAGATGCACGTGTCGCGGCTGATCCGGCGCTCGCTCGAGAAGATCCGCGAGGAGATCGCCGCCGAGGAAAGCAGCGAGCCGAAAGTCGCTAGAGGTTAAACGAGACGAAATCCGGCTCGGCTCCGCCGAGCCATGATGATTTCGTCGCGAGGCTGCTGTCGGTCGGCCTTAGCGGCTGCGCCCGGCAAAGCCGGGCGCCCTCGGAAAGGGCGAACTCATCAACGGGCACGACTGAACCGCCTCGTACAATCTCAAGATGCGTACGTCGGCCGAGCTGCGCGCGGGGTTCCGCGCCTTTTTCGAGTCCAAGGGCCACGTCTTCAGGCCCTCCGCGCCGCTTGTTCCACGCGCGGACGACCGCTCGACGCTGCTGACGACGGCGGGGATGCAGCCGCTCATGCCCTATTTCCTCGGCCGTGAGCCGCCGCCCGCGCCGTTGCTCACGACCGTGCAGAAGTGCTTTCGCACGCTGGACATCGACGAGGTCGGGCTCGACGGCTCGCACTTGACCTTCTTCGAGATGCTGGGCAACTTCTCGTTTGGCCAGTACTTCAAGGAAGGCGCGATCGACCTGGCGTGGGAGTTCGTCTTCGAGCATCTGAAGATCGACCCGGAGCGTTTCTGGGTGAGTGTGTTCGCGGGTGATCCGGAGCTCGGGCTCGGCGAGGACCAGAGAGCGTTCGACCACTGGGTGAAGATCGGGCAGCCGACCGAGCGCATCGTGTTCCTGCCAGCCTCGGAGAATTTCTGGTCCGTCGGCGGTCCAGGTCCGTGCGGCCCGGACACCGAGATGTATTACGACTGGGGCGAGGAGCACGGTTGCGGCGAGCCCGACTGCAAACCGAGCTGTACGCGGTGCGAACGCTTCCTCGAATTTTGGAATCTGGTCTTCATGGAGTTCGAGCTCCACGCCGACGGCAAGCTGACACCGCTGCCGCAACAGAACGTCGACACCGGCATGGGTATCGAGCGGACTGCGGCGGTCCTGCAGAACGTCATGACGGTCTACGAGACCGACGTCTACCAGGCGATCATGGGCTGGATCGCGGAGCAGAGCGGTAGAGCGTACGGCGATTCGCCCGAGGCGACGAAGGCACACCGCGTGCTCGCGGATCATGGCCGCGGGATGACGTTCCTGGCCGCCGACGGCATCGCGCCTTCGAATGAAGGCCGGGGCTACGTGATGCGGCGGATCATCCGCCGCGCCGTGCAGCAGGGGGCTCGCGTCGGGCTCGAGCCTCCGTACCTCTCGCGGCTCTCGGACGTCGTGATCGAGCGGATGAGCGACGGCTATCCAGAGCTCCAAGAGCATCGGGACGAGATCCACCGCATCCTGACCGCCGAGGAGGAGCGCTTCGGGAGGACGCTCGAGCGCGGCCTGCGACTCTTCGAAGAAGTCGCCGGGAAGGAGGAGGTCATCTCGGGCGAGGACGCGTTTCGCTTGCACGACACGTACGGCTTCCCGCTCGAGTTGACCCGCGAGCTCGCCCGGGAGCGCGGACTCGGCATCAACGAAGAGGAGTTCACTCACTTGATGGAGCAGCAGCGGACGCGCTCGCGGGGTGCGCTCTCTAAGGACGACAAGCGGGCCGCCGAGTTCGCCAAGCGCGCCGGCTTTGGCACAGAGTTCGTGGGTTACGAGAAGACCGACGTGCTCACGCAGATCGGCGCCCTCGAGGATCTCGGCGACGGGCTCTTCCTCGCGAAGCTGCGCGAATCGCCGTTCTACGCCGAGGGTGGCGGCCAGGTCACCGACACCGGCTGGATCGAGCGCGACGACGGGTCGGGCGTGCGCGCCGAGCTGCGGGAGGCGTACCGGCTGGAGGAAGATCAGGCGCTGCTCTTCGAGGGTGACGGGTTCTCCGCAGGCGACCGCGTTCGAGCGGTGGTGGCCTGGGGCGTCCGGTTCCCGACGATGGCGAATCACACTGCGACGCACCTGTTGCACAAGGCGCTGCGCGACGTGCTCGGCGAGCATGTCAAGCAGGCAGGTTCTGCCGTGCGGCCGGACAAGCTTCGCTTCGACTTCACCCATCCGCAGCAGCTCACGAATGAGGAGCGGGAACGAGTCGAGCACCTCGTCAACGACAAGGTCTTCGAGAACGTGCCGGTGCGCGCGTTCGTGACGCCGATCGACGAGGCCCGCCGGCTCGGCGCGATGATGCTGTTCGGCGAGAAGTACGGCGATCAGGTGCGCGTCGTCGAGATTTCCGGCTTCTCGCGCGAGCTGTGCGGAGGCACTCACGTCAGGTCGACCGCGGAGATCGGCCCCTTCGTCATCCTCTCGGAAGGCTCGGTCGGGGCAGGCGCGCGGCGGATCGAGGCGATCACCTCCGGCGAGGCGCATGCGTATCTCCACGCGACGATGCGCGAGGCCGACGAACTGCGTGCAGAGCTCGAGCGCGTCCGGAAGGAGTCGAAGAAGCCGAAGGCGGCGGCCGCCGCAGACTTCGAGATCGTCGAGAGCGACGGCGGCGTCGTCCTTGCGGAGGCGAAGTCGCTCAAGGGTGGTGCACTGCGCGACCTATCCGATCGCCTGCGGCAACAGGAGAAGGCGGCCGGCGTCATCGTCGGTTCCGTCGACGACGGGCGCGTCTATCTGGTCGTCAATCTCGACGAGTCCCTCGTCGGCCGCGGCCTCGACGCAGCGGAGCTGGTGCGTGAGCTCGGCAAGCACATCGAAGGCGGAGGCGGCGGGCGCCCCACGCTGGGCGAGGCGGGCGGCAAGAATCCGGAGGGACTCCGCAGCGCACTGGAAGCCGGGAAGCAAGCGATCGCCGCAGCGCTGAAGTGAAGGTTCTCGCACTCGACTACGGCCGAGCGCGCACCGGCGTTGCAGTTTCGGACCCCACCGGCACCATTGCACGACCACTCTGTGTCGTCGAAGGGGCTGCGACCGGCGACGGGCTCGCCCGTCTGGCGGCCCTGATCGGCGAGCACGAGGTCGACCGCGTCGTCGTCGGGCTCCCACTGACCCTCCGCGGCGAACGCGGGGAGCAGGCGCGCGAGACGGAACGCTTCATTGAGGCCCTGAACGACGTGACGAACGTCCCCGTGGTCAGGTTTGACGAACGCTTCACGACCGACCTCGCCGAACAGACACCGGCCGACGCGCCCGAAGACGCGCGGGCGGCCGCACATCTTCTCTCCGGATATTTGACTTGGGCGAGCAGCGCCCCGGCGTAATCCCGCCGCGGCAGGGGCGTCCGCCGCAAGGACCCAGCCCCCGCCAGGTCACCAGGCGGCGCGTCCTGGCCCTCGGCGTGCTCGTGCTCGTTCTCGGCGGGCTTGGCTGGCTTGCCGTCGCCGCAATCGGAGGCGGCAACAGCACCGACCCGGTCGGGCAGACGTCGACGCTGTCCAGCACGCTCGTCTATCGAACGGTGACCCGCACGACTGCGACCGGCATCGTCGAGACCGTGATCGCAATGCCGAAGCCCTTCCATGTGGTCTTCCCTGAGGGCTTCACGCGAAAGCAGATGGCCGAGCGTGTTGCGGTGGTCGCCAAGATCGCGGCGCGCAAGCGGAGGGTTCAGCCACGACTCTCGCGTGCCGCCTACCTCGCCGCGACCGTCAAGCCGCGCGTCCCATCGTGCTTCCGGAACAAGGTGCAGACCGTCGAGGGGTTCCTTTTCCCGGCTACCTACGAGTTCTTCAAGGACACGACCTCGTCGCAGCTCGTGCGGGACCAGCTCGACGCCTTTTGCGAGAACTGGAAGCAGATCGATCTCGGCTACGCGCGATCCAAAAATCTCACGCCCTACGACGTGCTGATCATCGCGTCTATGGTCGAGAAGGAAACGCTGTCTCCCGACGAGCGCCAGCTCGTCTCCGCGGTGATCTACAACCGCCTGCACGCTGGCATGCCGCTGGGCATCGATGCCACACTGCGGTACGGGCTCAACATCCAGCCGACCGAGTCGATCCATCAGTCGCAGCTCCAGAGCGACTCGCCGTACAACACGCGCAAGCGTAGAGGGCTGCCCCCGACACCGATCGCGAACCCGGGACTCGCGTCACTGCAAGCTGCGGCGCATCCGGCGAAGGTGAAGTACCTCTATTTCGTCCGGAAGCCGGACAAGAAGCACCACTTCTTCACCTCGAGTTACAAGGCGTTCCAGCAGTACGCGAACGCGCATGGCTACGGCCCATGATCTCGGGTGAGACACGGCTCGTCGGATTGCTCGGCGATCCGGTCTCGCGGTCGCTGTCGCCTCTGATGCAGAACGCGGCCTTCGCGGCCCGAGGGCTCGACTGGACCTACGTGCCGTTGCCCGTCGCGGCCGGGCGGCTCGACGACGCCGTGCGAGGGCTCGTTGCACTTGGCTTCGCCGGCGCGAACGTCACGACGCCTCACAAGCTGGCGGTGGCCCGGCTGGTCGAGGCGGACGAGCCGTCCGTCAACACGCTGGTCGTTCGCGACGGCCGCATCCTCGGCTACTCGACCGACGCGGCCGTTCTCGACCAGCTCGAGTTTCGGCGTGCCGCGATCGTCGGGGACGGCGGAGCGGCCGTTGCCTTCGCGGCGATATTGCCGGACGCACCGCGCTTCTCGCGCCGCGAGACCTGGCCGCCGGACGTGTCGCACGCCGATCTCGTCGTCAACGCCACATCGGCGCGCGACGAGGTCCTCTTCGAGCTCGGTTCGGGACAGACACTTGTCGACCTTCCGTATCCACCGACCGCGACAGCGCGGGCGGCAGAGGCAGCAGGGGCGCGCGTCGTCGACGGGCTCGACGTCCTCGTTGCTCAGGGCGCGGCCTCGTTCGAGATGTGGACCGCCGTGCCTGCACCGGTGGACATGATGCGCGCGGCAGTACGCTCCGCGTGATGGCACTGAAGCTCACAACAGCGGGCGAATCACACGGCCCGGCCCTCGTCGCGATTGTTTCGGGTCTTCCCGCAGGTCTGATGCTGGACCGGAAGCTGATCGACGCGGACCTGCACCGACGCCAGCAAGGATACGGCCGCAGCCCGCGACAGCAGATCGAGCAGGACGAGGTCGAAGTGCTGGCGGGCCTCCGTCACGGGCGCACGCTCGGAACGCCGCTCGCCCTCGTCGTGCGCAACCGCGACCACAAGAACTGGGAGTGGGGGATGAGCCCTTGGCAGCCGGAAGGCCAGCCGTCGGGCAAGGGGACGAAAGAGGTCACGCTGCCCCGGCCGGGACACGCCGATCTCGCCGGCGCCATGAAGTACGGCGTCTCTGACGTGCGCGACGTGCTCGAGCGTGCGAGCGCGCGCCACACGGCAGTGATCGTCGCGGCAGGCTCGGTGGCGAAGGCCTTGCTGGCGCAGATCGGTGTCGAGGTAGATGGGCGAGTGCTGACGGAAGATCTCGAGCAGCGTGTCGACGAGGCGCGCGCGGATCGGGACACGGTCGGCGGCGTTGTCGAAGTTCGCGCCCGCGGCGTTCCTCCGGGCCTCGGGTCGTACGCCACGAAGGACGACCGTCTCGACGCCCACCTGGCCGCGTCGCTGATGGGCACGCAGGCGGTCAAGGGCGTCGAGATCGGAGAGGGCTTCGAGCTCGCGTCGAAGCGCGGCTCCGCTGCACACGACGAGATCCTCCGCGACGAGCGCGGGCTCTACCGCGAGACGAACCGCGCCGGGGGAATCGAGGGCGGCGTGTCCAACGGAGGGGAGATCGTCGTGCGCGCTGCTATGAAACCGTTGCCGACGCTGATGAAGCCGCTCGCCTCCGTGGATCTACATACAAGCGAGCCGGCGCAGGCGCTCGTCGAGCGGAGCGACACCGCAGCGGTCGAAGCGCTGGCGGTCGTGGCTGAGGCGTGCGTGGCCTGGGAGCTTGCGGGTGCCGCGAAAGAGAAATTCGGCGGGGACGCGCTCGACGACTTCCTCGCCGCACACCGCGCGTACCTGGAGCGGATCGACTGGTCACCCAGGTAGGCGCGCTCGGCCGTCATCTCGCGCTCGTCGGTTTCATGGGCGCGGGAAAGTCGACGATCGGCCAGCAGGTCGCGGCCCTCAGCCGCAGGCCGTTCGTCGACCTCGATCGTGAGATCGAGCTGCGGCACGGTCCTGTTGCCGAGCTCTTCGAGCGCGGCGAGCCGGAATTCCGTCGCGTCGAGGAAGGGCTCGCCGCAGAAGTTCTCGCTTCGTCGACTCCGACCGTGATCGCGCTGGGAGGCGGGGCCGTTCTCTCCGAGCGCACCCGAAAATTGCTCCGGACCGACGCGTTCACCCTGTGGGTGGACGTTGACTTGACCGCGGCCTGGCGACGCGTCCGCGACACCGGACGTCCGCTGGCGCAGGACAGGGACCAGTTCAGGCATCTGTTCGACGCGCGGCAGCCCCTGTACGAGGAAGCGTCCGCGGGACTCGTCGACAGCGCTGAAGACGTCCTGCTCGCGGCGCTGGAGATCGATGTCGGTCGGGGACTGCTCGCAAAGCTGGCGGACCGGCTCGGCGCAGATCTCGAGGCCGTTGCCGTGATCGGTGACGAGCACGTGCTCGACATCCACGAATTGGCCTTCGATCCTGCAACCGTCCATCGCGTGCCCCGAGGAGAAGCGGCGAAGACGCCGGCCGTCCTCGAGCGGTTGTGGAAGGAGCTCGAGCTCGACCGCGGTGGGACGATCGTCGGCTACGGCGGCGGATCGACGACGGACGTCGCGGGGCTCGTCGCAGCGACATACATGCGCGGCGTCCGGTGGATCGCCGTGCCCACGACGTTGCTCGGCCAGGTCGACGCAGCGATCGGTGGCAAGACCGCGATCGACCTTCAGGCCGGGAAGAATCTCGTCGGCGCATTTCACTACCCGGCTCGAGTCATCGCCGACCCGGGAGTGCTGGCGACCCTGAGCGAGGTGCAACGACGTGAGGGCATGGCGGAAGTCGTGAAGACGGGACTCCTTACGGGCCGTCCGCTCTGGGAGCTCGAAGACGAGTCAATGATCCGTGCGTGCGCCGCCTTCAAGGCGGCCGTGTGCCTGGGAGATCCCTTCGATCAAGGCCGCCGCGCAATCCTCAACCTCGGGCACACGTTCGCGCACGCCCTCGAGGCGGCGGCCGGCTACCAGGGTCTGTCGCACGGAGACGCCGTTGCGCTCGGCCTTTTCGCCGCGCTTCGGTTGTCCGGCCGGCCGACGGGCGTTGTCCAGGAAGTGCTTCGTCCCGAACCAGTCCGCGTCGATCGTGACCGTGCCTGGGTCGCGCTGCAACGTGACAAAAAAGCGCAGCATGGAGAGCTGCGACTCGTGCTGCTCGGCGAAGACGGTCCAGCTGTGGAAACTCGGTCGGCGGGCGAAGTTCGAGCAGCTCTCGACGAGCTGATAGCCGATTAGAGTGCACCGATGCAGGTAGTCGTCCTCAACGGGGCCAACCTCGACGTCCTCGCGCGCCGCGATCCTGCGCTCTACGGCGGCATGTCGCTCTCGGAGCTCGAGACCCGCATCTACGACTGGGCCTCCGGGCTCGGCTGTCACGTGCGCTGCCGGCAGACGAATCACGAAGGCGAGTACGTCGAGTGGTGCCACGACGCCCTCGACTGGGCCGACGGAGTCATCGTGAATCCCGGCGCCTGGACGCACTACTCGTACGCGATTCGCGACGCCCTCGAGCTCTTCGACGCACCAATCGTCGAAGTGCACCTCTCGAACATCGAGGAGCGGGAGGAATGGCGACGCACGTCCGTCGTGGCCGAGCTGGCGGCGAAGCGCATCCTCGGCAAGGGCGCGGACGGCTACCGCGAGGCGCTCGAGTTCATCGTCCAGCACGTGGGCGCTGCGCGATGAACCCTCGCATCGAGCGTCTCCGCGAATTGCTCGAGGAGCCGCTTCTCGTCACCAACCCGACGAACATCCATTACCTCTTCGGGTTCAAGAGCTCGAACGCTGCCCTTCTGGTCGAGCAGGATCGCGCTCGGCTCTTTACCGACTTCCGCTACTCGGAGGCTGCGCGCGCGGTCGAAGGCGTGGAGTTCGAGGAGACGAAGCGGGCGCTGCTCGCCGATCTTGCGGGGAGGCTGTCCGGACGCATCGGGTTCGAAGCCGATTTCGTGTCCTACTCAGGCTACGAGACGCTTCGTGACGGCTCCGTCGAGCCCGTCCCGCGTCGCGGTCTGGTCGAGCGGCTCCGCGCCGTCAAGGACGAAGACGAGCTCGCCGCGATCAAGCGCGCGTGTGAGATCACCGACCGTGTCTTCGAGCGGCTGGTCGCGGAACGCTTTGTCGGCCGCACCGAGCGGGACGTGGCGTGGACGATCGAGCAGTTCTTTCACGACGAGGGTGCCGAAGCCGTCGCCTTCGAGACCATTGTCGCGTCAGGCCCCAACTCGGCGCGTCCACACGGTCGTGCCGGCGATCGCCAGATCGGGCGTGGCGAGACTGTGATCGTGGACACCGGCTGCGTCGTCGGCGGCTATGCGTCCGACTACACGCGGACGTTCACGACCGGGTTCGTCGAGGGGCCGGTCAAGGAGGCCTACGCCCTCGTGCTCGCCGCCCAGCAGGCAGGCTTCGATGCGTTGCGTAGCGGTGTCCGCGGTTTCGACGCTGACGCCGCGGCCCGGCGCGTGGTCGACGCGACGGCGTTCGCCGGCGCCTTCGGCCACGGGCTCGGGCACGGTCTGGGCCTGGAGGTGCACGAAGCGCCGCGGCTCTCGAGTGAATCGACGGACACCCTGGCGGCGGGAAACGTCGTGACGGTCGAACCCGGGATCTATCTCGAGGGTCGGCTGGGAATCCGTATCGAGGACAACGTCGTCGTCACCGGCGACGGCATCGAGAACTTCACCGGGTTTCGGAAGGATCTCATCACCGTAGGCTGATAGCTACCCTCCCCGCGTGGCCGAGACCGTCAACACGAACCAGTTCAAGAACGGGATGCACATCGAGCTCGACGGCTCGTTCTGGCGCATCGTTGAGTTCCAGCACGTCAAGCCGGGGAAAGGCGGCGCTTTCGTGCGGACGAAACTCAAGGGCCTCGATACCGGCGCCGTCGTCGACCGGACGTTTCGCGCCGGCGAGAAGTTTCCCCGCGTGCGGACCGAGACGAAAGACATGCAGTACCTCTACGACTCCGGCGACGAGGTCGTCTTCATGGACCAGGACACGTACGAGCAGACGGCGCTACCGCGGGGTACGGTCGAAGATGCGCTCGAGTTCATGCTCCCCTCCAGCTCAGTGCAGATGCTGCTCGTCAACGGCGCGCCGACCGGTGTTCAGCTGCCTGCATCGGTGGAGTTGGCCGTGACTCAGACCGAGCCCGGGGTGAAGGGCGACACGGTCTCGAACGTGACGAAGCCCGCAACGCTGGAGACAGGCGCGGTCGTGCAGGTTCCGCTCTTCGTAAATCCGGGCGACCGCATCAAGGTCGACCCCCGCGAAAAGCGGTACATCTCCCGGGCCTAGGTCAAAGCCCGGCGCAACGCCGCGGCGCCGTTCTCCAGAACGGGATCGCCGTGCGACACGACGACGAGCTCGACCGGAAGCTCGGCCAGGCGTTCGCGCAAATCCGGCTTGAGCTGCTGCTCGACCCACTCCTGCTCGCCCTTCGGGAACCAGCGCACGGGCAACTCGATCCCGCCGTCGGTTCCGACGAGGAGATCGCCCGAGACGAGCGCCCGGTGCGGCTCCAGGAAGAACAAGGCTTCGACCCAGTCGCTGCCTTTGACGATCTCGGCATGCACGCCGGCCGGTAGTTCGCCCTTCTCCTCCGGCCGCCAGAGCGTCGCCTTGTAGCGGTCGAGCACGGTGGCGACGCTCCGCTCGTGCCAGTGCACGGTCAGCAGCACGCGCACCGGCAGGCCGAGCCGCTCCACGTCGCGGTCCAGCGCCGACCAGAACCGCTCTTCCTCGTCAGCCGGGACGAGCGGATCGACGACGACGAGCGAATCCGCGAGCTCCGCATAGACGGAGCCGACTTCGGGCCCCCACTGCTCGGCGTGATCCCACTCTGGATGCGACGCCGTCCAGCGCCATAACCCGGGCCTGAGCTCCTGGACCTCCATGCTGCAAACCTATCCTGGCTCGGCAGGGCGCTAGGCTCCCCGCATGCCGGCGCTCGCCGACACCACTATCCGCCTCCTGGGCCAGGAGCCGCTCGCCGGGAGATTGCCGACGGCCGAGCAGCTGCGAATAGCGGCGATCCTGGACCGGGCCGGTTACGCCTATCTCGAGGTCTCGGGCGGTGGGTGTTTCGACAGCGCGGTTCGGCGTGGCGTCGAGAGCCCCTGGGAGCGAATCCGCGCGCTGAAGGGGCGCGTGAAGACACCGTTGGGGCTCGCGGTCCGGGGTCGCTTCCTGGTCGGCTCCCGCCCGGTCGACAACGACTTCATCCGGCGATTCATCGCCTCTGCGGCGGAGAACGGCATCGACGTCTTTCGTCTGCACGACCCGCTCAACGACGTCTCCAACCTGCGCGAGGCCGCGGACGCCGTCGCCAGGGCAGGCTGCGAGTTCGAGGCCGGGCTCGTCTACAGCCCGGGCCGAACCGGCGAGAACGATCCCCTCATGGAGCAGGCCAGAGAACTGCCGAATCTCGGCGCAGTGCGCGTGCTGCTGCACGACCCGACCGGCTCACTGCAGCCACATCGCGCACGCGAGCTGGTCACGGGCCTCCGGGAGGTCACCGGTCTTCCCGTCGGCATCTACTGCCAGGGCTCAGGGGGCAACGCGCTTGCTGCCGCCCTCGAGGCTGCACGCGCGGGAGCCGACCTGATCGCATCCGCCGTCTATCCGATCGCGCTCACGCTGCACCGAGTGTCGGGCGAGGCGCTCGCGGAGGCGCTGGCAGGGCTCGGGCTCGACTGCGACATCGACGTGTCGGCTCTCTGGGAGGCGTCGGACGTGGTCGACGAGCACATCGGCGACGAACCGGTGACGCCGCTTGCCCCCCGTGTCGCGGTGCGCGCCGCGCGGCACGACCTACCGGCCAGTCTCGTCGCGGCGCTCGACACCAACCTGCGGGCTCAGTCGGCGGGCGCGAGGCTCGACGAGACGATCGCCGAGCTCGTCCGGATCCGCGCCGAGGTCGGCTGGCCGCCGCTCGCTTCGCCGATCGGACAGGTGCTCGGCTCGCAGGCGTTGCTCAACGTCCTTTCCGCGAGCCGCTACACGGTTGTCGTGGACGAGCTGCGCTCGCTCGTCGAAGGTCGTCTCGGCACGACGCCGGCCCCGATCGAGAAATCGATCGAGCGCATCGTCTCGCTCACCTCCGATCCGGAGTCGGCAGAGGACTCGACCGCGCCGCCGTTGCAGGAAGTTCGGGCCCAGGCCGAAGGCCTGGCGTCGAGCGAAGAGGAGCTGCTTCTGCTCGGCCTGTTCGGCGACAGCGCAGAACCGCTGCTCCGTACGATCCGCGGTCGGTCGTCGGGCGACGAGTCGCTCACCGCAGGCGGGGTCGACCAGGCGAGGGCAGAAAGGATTCGCGAGCTCGTGCGCATCGTGCAGGAGACCGGGATCGGCGAGGTCACGATCGAGGAGGCGGGGATGCGCGTCTCCGTACGCCGGACCGAGGATCGCGAGCCGGCGGCGGCGCGGCTCGAGTCTCCACTCGCGGCCGTCGAGGACGACGAGCTTGCTCCGGTCGCGCCGAACGGCATCGTGCGTGTCGAGGCGCCGATGGTCGGGACGTTCTATCGAGCACCGCAGCCGGGCGCGGAGCCGTTCGTCGAGGAGGGACAACCGGTCGGCGCCGGGCAAACGCTTTGCATCCTCGAGGCGATGAAGCTCATGAACGAAGTGAAGGCCGAGGTCGAGGGCATCGTGCGCGGGATCCACGTCGAGAACGCCGCGCCGGTGGAGTTTGGGCAACTTTTGTTCGAACTCGAACCACTGACCGCGCGTCCGCTGGACGCCCTCTAACGATGTTCGCGCGCGTGCTCGTGGCGAACCGTGGTGAGATCGCGGTGCGCGTCATTCGCGCGCTGCACGAGCTCGGCGTGGAGGCCGTCGCCGTGTATTCGACCGCTGACGCGGGCACGCTGCACACACGCCTGGCCGACTACGCGGTGTGCATCGGTCCGCCGAGCGCAACCGAGAGCTACCTGAATCTCCCCTCGGTCGTTGCTGCGGGCGAGATCACGCGCTGCGACGCAGTGCATCCCGGCTACGGCTTCCTCGCGGAGAACCCGGATTTCGTCAAGGCGTGCGAGGAGAACGACCTCGTGTTCGTGGGGCCGGACGCCGACGTGATGGCCCGCATGGGCGACAAGGTCGAGGCCAAACGCGAGCTTGCAGACGCAGGGCTCCCGCTCGTTCCGGGAACGGAGGCGGTCGAGGCCGATGAAGCGGGTGCCGCCGGCGCCGAGATCGGATTCCCGGTGCTGCTGAAGGCCGCGGCCGGCGGAGGCGGTAAGGGAATGCGGCTCGTGGAGCGGGCGGATGAGCTCGAAGATGCTTTCGCGAGCGCGAGCGCCGAGGCCCTGGCCGCGTTCGGCGACGGGACGCTGTACCTCGAGAAGCTGATCACGCCGGCACGACACGTCGAGGTCCAGGTGCTCTGTGACGCGGACGGCGGTGTGCTGACACTCGGCGAGCGCGAATGCTCGATTCAGCGCAGGCACCAGAAGCTGATCGAGGAGTCGCCGTCGCCGGCGCTCGATGACTCGACGCGCGAAGCGATGGAGTCGGCCGTTGCGCGCGCTTGCCGGGCGATCTCCTACCTCAATGCCGGCACGTTCGAGTTCCTGCTCGCGCCGGACGGCTCGTACTACTTCATCGAGCTGAATGCCCGGCTCCAGGTCGAACATCCGGTGAGCGAGCTCGTGACCGGCATCGACATCGTCCGCGAACAGCTGAAGATCGCTGCGGGCGAGCAGTTGCACGAAACGGGACGCGCGGCGAGACGCGGGCACGCGATCGAGGTCCGCCTCAACGCCGAGGATCCTTCCAGGGGCTTCACGCCTGCGCCGGGGGTGATCGAGCGCTTCCGGCCGCCGCTCGGTCCCGGCGTGCGGCTCGACACCCACGTCGAGGAAGGATCGGTGATCCCGCCCTACTACGACTCGCTGATCGGCAAGCTCGTCGTGTGGGACGAGGACCGCGATTCCACCATCGAGCGTTCACTGGGTGCGCTCGGTGAGCTCGAGCTTCGAGGGGTGCCGACGACGCGCGAAGCGGCGCTGGAGATCCTCGCGAGCGACGCGTTCCGCAGCGGCCGATATTCCACGAGCTTTCTCGACGAGACGCAATTGGCAGCCGTGGGCGTTGCATGAGCGTCGCTCGCCTTCGGCTTGCTCCCGTGAAGAACTCACAGGTTCGTGCTGGGGGAACCTCCCGGTTCCCCCAGACCCCCTCCACCGGTCCGCTTCGCGGACGAGACGCTGCGCGTCTTCCCTCACGAGCTCCCTTCTTTAGGGATCGCCTCAGCCCCCGCGCCGCTGAGATCGCCGCGTGGGCCGAGGAGAAAGAGTGGGGAAACCTGCCGGTTTCCCCTTATGCCCCTTCCACCGCTCATAGGCCACAGGTCGGCGTATGAGCCTGGTCGTCTCGGAACCCGCAGGCACGATCACGGTGACGCCGCCTGCGCTGGCCGGCCTCGTCGTCCGGGCCGCAGAAGCCGTCGACGGTGTGGAGGTCCGCCGTGGACGGCGCCGGCTCGATATCAACGTCGCGCTCGGTGAGGCGAGGGTCCGCCTGGAGCTGACGGCGGACTACGGTCTCGTGCTCCCCGACGTGGCGCGCGAGGTGCAGGAACGCGTCGCTGACGCCCTAGTAACCATGTGCGGGCTCAGCATCGGGAGTGTCGACGTCTCCGTCGAGGAAGTCGAATGAGCGGACGCCACGCCGCGCGTCGGACTGCGCTGTTCCTCCTCTACCAGTGGGACGTCACGGGTCAGCCGCTCGCGTCGCTCTACGAGGGCGAGGTCGATCCGTTCGCACGCGAGACGGCCGAGGCCGTCACCGCGAAGGCTGCGGACTACGACCGCCGGATCACCGAGGCGGCGGAAGGATGGACCGCCGACCGGCTCGGGGCCATCGAGCGCAACATTCTTCGCATCGCGCTGCACGAGCTGGACGGCGACGAGGTTCCGGACGAGGTGGCCATCGACGAAGCGGTCAATCTGGCAAAGCGGTACGCAACCGACGATGCTGCGCGGTTAGTGAACGGGATTCTGGGACGGATCGTCCGCGAGCGAGTGACATGAGCGCCGAGGACTCGCTCGCCAGGGCAGAGGAGCTGCTCGCTCGACTCGAGAAGACGCGGGCCGAGCTCGAACGTCTCTCCAAGGCGAACGATGCCGAGAAGGCGCTGGACGTCCTTGCCGAGCTGTCGGATCTGAGCAAGGCGATCGAAGAGGAGCTTCAGAAGGCGAAGCGGGTTGCGGAGACGGATGCGGAGCACTGAGCAGCTGCGCGCACTCGTCGAGGGGTACCTCGGCGACTTGGCGCTGACGCCCGAGCTGCACGGACAGGCGGAGTCCGTGCGGTACGCGCTCGTTGGAGGGAAGCGAGTACGTGCAGTGATCTGCCTCGCGACGGTCGAGGCCGCCGGCGCCGATGCCGAAGCCGGCTTGCCCGCCGCTGCGGCGCTCGAGCTCGTCCATGCCTTCTCGCTCGTGCACGACGACCTACCCGCGCTCGACAACGATGCCGAGCGCCGGGGCAGGCCCTCGGTCTGGGCACAGCACGGAGAGGCAGTCGCCGTTCTCGCCGGCGACGCGCTGCTCGCGGAAGCATTCCGGCTCGCGCTCTCGTATCAGGTTCCGCAGGTCGGCCGCGAGCTTGCACAGGCGACGCTCGGCATGATCGGCGGCCAGTACCTCGACATCACCGGCTCGGCGCCGGACGAGGCAACCCTGCACAAGCTCAAGACAGGCTGTCTGTTCGCTGGGGCAGTCGGCACCGCGCTCTGGGTGGCGGGCGTGCCGGAGCGCGAGCAGGCCTCCTGGCGCGCGTTCGGCGACGAGCTCGGGCTGCTGTTCCAGATAGTCGACGACATCCTCGACGGCGACGGCTATGTCGTTGCACACGGCCAAGACGGTGCTCGTGCCCTCGCAGACGAAGCTGCAGCGCGTGCGCGCGAGCGCCTCGCCGATGTTCCGGCCGACACGTCGACGCTCGTCGACATCGTGGCGGGCCTCGCGACTCGAACGTCGTGAAGGAGCGCCCGGCGCAGTACATCGTCGCGGTCGGCAGTGGCAAGGGCGGCGTTGGCAAATCCACGGTCTCGCTTCATCTCGCCCTTGCACTCGCGCGTCGCGGCTTGGCGGTCGGACTTCTGGATGCCGACGTGTATGGGCCTGACATCCCACTCATGGTCAACCTGACGCGGCATGAAGACGCCCGCCGGTGGGACTTCTGGCGCGGAGGCGACGTTCGCCATGAGCCCGTCGACTCTCACGGGATTCGGATCATGTCGGTCGGATTTCTCTTGGGAGAGCGGCAAGCACTGACGCTGGGAGCGCCGCTCTTGACCGCCGCGTTGAGGCAACTCGTCCATCAGGTGGAGTGGGGAAAGCTCGACGTCCTCCTGCTCGACCTTCCACCGGGGACCGCCGATCTCCAGCAGCAACTCGTGGGCGTCGTCTCGCTCGACGGTGCCGTCGTGGTTGTCGGCCCGCAGGACGTCGCGCATCTGGATGCGCGGAAGTTCGTCGCCTTCCTTCGAGATGTCGATGTCGCGTTGCTCGGTGCGGTCGAGAACATGAGCGGGCTCCAATGCCCGCACTGCGGCGAGCGGATCGAGGTCTTCGCCCCCGTCATGGAGTCGCGATCGCTCTGGGCCGAAGGCGTTCCCTTGCTCGGCCGGATCCCGCTCGATCCCGCGCTTGGGACACTCGACGGCGAGCCGTCACAGAGCCCAGCCTTTGACGCGGTTGCCGCGCAGATGTTCGACGCGCTCCACCGGCGCCCAGCTGCGTGAAGAAGAGGCTCGACGTCCTGCTCGTGGAACGTGGACTGGCCGAGTCTCGTACGCAGGCGCAGGCGCTCGTTCTCGCGGGGCGAGTGCCCGGCTACGAGAAGCCCGGCATGCAGGTGGACGAGTCGGCGCCGCTGGAGGTCGAGGCGCCGCCGCCGTATGTGTCGCGCGGTGGGCACAAGCTTGCGCACGCGCTCGACGTCCTCGGCGTCGACCCCACCGGCCGCGACTGTCTCGACGTCGGCGCCTCCACCGGTGGGTTCACGGACGTGCTGCTGCAACGCGGGGCGGCGCGAGTCGCCGCAGTGGACGTGGGTTACGGCCAGCTGCACGAACGGCTGCGTTCGAATCCGCAGGTGGCAGTGTTCGAGCGCACTAATGTGCGGGCGCTGCGCGAGCTCCCGTTCGCACCAGATCTCATCGTCTGCGATGTGTCGTTCATCAGCGTGCGGCTCGCTCTCCCGCCCGCGCTTGCCCTGGGCCGCCCGGGTTGGGAGGCGCTGGTGTTGGTCAAGCCGCAGTTCGAAGCCGGCCGGGACGAGGTCGGCAGGGGCGGTGTCATACGCGACGAGGGGATCCGCCGCCGCGTCGTGCGCGAGATCGCCGAGGCGGCGCTCGCCTGGGGAGGCGAGGCGGTGGCGGCCGTAGACTCTGGGCTACCCGGGCCCAAGGGAAACCGGGAAGTATTCCTCCACCTCGTTCACCGTGAGCACCCGGAGCTCCCCGACGACATCGACGACCGAATCGCAGCGGCGGTCATCTAAGGGCGTGCGGCGCGTCGCGGTCATCACGCACGGGAAGCCGCAGACCATCGGCCCTGCGCTCGAACGGCTAGAGAAGGTGGCGCGCGAGGCGGGCGTCGAATTGCTCCTGCCCGACGAAGAGGTGGAGAAGCACGGCCTCGGTGAGCCGGAGGACGATCTCTCGGACGCCGACATAGCCGTCGTCCTCGGCGGAGACGGAACGATGCTGCGCGCACTGCACCGGTTTCTCGGTACGGAGATCCCCGTCGTCGGCGTCAATTTCGGCCGGGTCGGATTCCTCGCATCAGTCCCGCCGAACGAGCTCGAGTCCGGCCTCGCCCGGGTGTTCTCCGGCGACTACCGCGTCGTAAACCTGACGACGCTGGAGGTCGAGGTCGAGGGCATTCGCGGCGCCGCAATCAACGATGTCGTCGTACTGAGCTCGATCAAGGGCCGCATGGTGGAGCTCCGCTGGGCCCTCGGAGGCGAGGACATGGGAGTGCAACCGTGCGATGGGATGATCTGTGCCAGCCCCGCCGGCTCCACGGCGTACAACCTGTCGAACGGCGGACCTGTGCTGGCGCGTGGACTGGATGCGATGGTGGTCACCTTCATCGCTCCGCACTCGCTGCACGCGCGCCCGATCGTCGTCCCGCGCGGCGTCGATCTGGAGATCCGGAATCAGACGTTGGATGTGGACGTGACGGTGCTCGTGGACGGCCACCCGCTCACAGACGTCGGCCATGGGCCGCCCATCACGATCCGGCTCAGCGAGCAGCGCAGCCTCCTGGCCACCCTGCCGGAGGCGACGTTCTTCAGGCGCTACCGGGACACCTTCGGCTCCTAGCGGCCAGTCAGTTTCGGCGCATTTGCGCCACCCGCGGGCGGGAATTGGAGGGCTACGCTCGACGCATGGGGAGGGAGGTGGGGTCTCCCACGGCTAGACGCGTGTACCTCTAAGGCGGTCGCTAGGGGCCTGGGACTCTTCGACGATGGTGCCGCGCCGCCGGGGCGCCTACGATCTCGGCGGCACCATGCTCCGCCGCCTCCGCATCGAGAACCTCGTCCTGATCCAGGAGGCCGAGCTGACCTTCGCCCCGGGGCTCAACGCGATCACCGGCGAGACCGGGGCGGGCAAGACGATTCTCGCCCAGGCGATAGGTCTGCTCCTGGGCGCCAAGGGCGATGCCGGTTACCTCGGAGCGGATGGGGCCGAAGCCTACGTCGAGGCCGAGCTCGACCTGCCTGCAGGGTTGCTGGAAGAGGACGAGCTCTCCTCGCTCACGGATCTTCGTCCCGAGGACGAGGAGGGGCTCGTCGTCGCCCGACGCGTTTTCGCGGATGGGCGCACGCGCGCGTACGCCTGGGGGCGCAGCGCAGCCCGCGAGGACCTGGCGGCTGCCGGCGAACGACTGATCGCGATGTCCGGCCAGTTCGAACAACGGCGTCTCGCGCGTCCCGGCTATCAGCTCGATGTCTTCGATTCGTTCATCGGGAGCGAACAGCTCGGTCGGCGAGCGGAAGCCCGCCTCGCCTGGCGAGAGCTCGCCGCCGCGCGACGCCGGCACGAAGCGCTTCAACAGGGCGCCGCGGCGTCCGAGGCGCGGCTCGCAGAGCTCCGCGCGCTCATCGAGGACACCGCCGGGTTCGAGCCCGACGCGGAAGCGAGTCTTCGCCGCGACCGTCAACGTCTTCGTCATGTCACCGAGCTCGCGGACGGCGCGGCGGCAGCGGCCGAGGCGCTCGCTCCCGACGAGGGGGAGGGCGCGGCCGGGCTTGTCGGAAGCGCAGAGCGGGCACTCGCGCGGCTCGAGCAGCTTGCACCCGAGCTCGCGCGTGCCGGTGACGAGCTCCGTGACGTCGAGCTGCGCCTGCGCGAGACCGCGAGCGAGCTGCGTGGCTTTCTGACAACCCTCGAAGCCGACCCGGGTCGGATCGAACAGACCGAGGCGGCTCTCGACCGCATCGCCGAGGCGAAGCGTCGCTTCCACACGCAGTCGTACGAAGAGTTGCTGGCTCGGGTCGCTGAGGCGCGGGCCGAGCTGGAGGCGATCGACGACGGGTTCGATCCGGCCGCCGCGGCGGCCGAGGCGCTGGCGGCCGCCGAGCAAGATGCCAGCCGGCTCGCCGAGGAGCTTCGCGCCGCCCGACGCGAGGCTGCACCTCGCTTTGCGAAGGAGGTAGCGCGCGAGCTAGTCGGAGTCGGTCTGGGGGAGGGCGAGTTCGTCGCCGAGCTGCGCGAGCGAGACCCCGGCCAGACCGGCGCCGACGAAGTTGCGTTCCTCATCCGGCCGAACCCGGGTTTGCCGCTCGCTCCTGTTGCGGAGACCGCATCAGGGGGCGAGCTCTCGCGCATCGCCCTTGCGATCGCCGCGGTGGCGGGAGGCGAGACGATGGTCTTCGACGAGATCGACGCGGGCATCGGCGGAGAGACGGCGCACCGCGTTGCCGACACGCTGCGTAGACTCGCCGAGCGCGCTCAGGTCGTGACGATCACCCACCTTCCACAGATCGCGAGTGTCGCCGAGCGGCACTTCCGTGTCGAGAAGATCGCCGGCGACCCGACTCACACGCGTATCAACCTCCTGAACGATGCCGAGCGGCGCGAGGAGCTGCAGCGCATGCTCGGCGGCCGAGAGTTCCTCTCGAGCGTAGGCCGGAGATGAGCTTCGTCGCTCACCTTCGGCTCGCTCCCGTGAGGGAAACCATGTTTCCCTCACGAGCTCCCTTCTTTAGGGATCGCCTCAACCCCCGCGCCGCTGAGATCGCCGCGTGGGCCGAGGAGAGAGAGTGGGGAAACCTCTCGGTTTCCCCCGGCGCCCCTTCCCAAGCTCATCGACCGGAGAGCGGCCGATGAGCTTCGTCGAGCTGACAGGGCACGCGAAGCTGGACCGGCGCACAAAGAATCTGGTCAAGCGGCTCTCGGCCGACGACATCGCGATCATCGACCACACCGATCTCGATCGCGTTTCTGCTGAAGCGCTCCTCGACTCCGGGGTCCGCGTCGTCGTCAACGTCGCCTCGTCGCAATCCGGGCGCTATCCAAATCCAGGGCCGCTTGCGCTCGTGCGCGGCGGCGTCCGCCTGATCGACGTGACGGTGGATGGTCTCTTCGAGCATGTGCACGAGGGGGAGCTGCTCACCGTGCGCGGCTCCGGTCTCTACCGAAATGGAACGTGCCTTGCGACCGGACACGTGCTCGAGGAGCAAGAGCTTGAACGGAAGCTCGCCGAACAGCGCGGCCGGGTCACCGAGGCGCTCGAGGCATTCGCGGAGAACACGATGCGCTACCTGCGCGAGGAGGGGAAGCTCCTGGCGGACGGGATCGAGTTCCCGGCTCTGAAGACTCGCTTCCGTGACCGCCATGCGCTCGTCGTGGCGCGCGGCCCCGGCTACAAGCGCGACCTGCGGATGGTGAAGCCCTACATTCGCGCCTTCAAACCGGTCCTGATCGGCGTGGACGGGGGATCCGACGCGCTGCTCGAAGCCGGCTACAAGCCCGACGTGATCGTTGGCGACATGGACTCCGTGTCGGACAAGGCATTACGGAGCGGCGCTGAGGTTCTCGTTCACGGATACCTCGACGGCGCGGCGCCGGGCGAGGAGCGTGCAGCGCAGCTCGGCGTGAAGTACGAGCTCGTACGAGCGACAGGAATCAGCGAGGACGTGGCACTGCTGCTCGCGCAGGAGAAGGGCTCGGAGCTCATCGTTGCCGTCGGCACTCACTTCAACCTGATCGAGTTCCTCGAGCGCAACCGCGCGGGCATGTCGTCGACGTTCGTGACGCGCCTGAAGGTGGGTGAAATCCTCATCGACGCGAAAGGCGTGTCGCGTCTCGCGAGCAGGCAGGTGGGCATCTGGCCCCTCGTGCTCTTTACTCTCGCGGGCCTGGGCGCAATCGCGGTCGCGATCCTGGTCTCTCCCGCGCTTCGCCACCTGCTCGAATACCTCGCACTGCGCCTGCGCGACCTGCTCGGGATCGGCTGACGCCGGGATGCCTCGAGCCTCCGCAGCGCGTGAGCTACTCGCAGCGCGCAAGGACGTCTGGGCGTTCGTCGAAGAACCGCACCACTTTCCCGACTGGTGGCCCGGAGTGGGCGGCGTGCAACCCGGCCGGCGCGGATTCGCCGAAGGTGCGCGCTGGGAAATCAGCGGCACCGGACAGCCGACGCTGCTGCGACGTGCGACAGCCGGCGGCATGCTGCTCGTCACGGGCATTCAGACTCCGGAGCGCTTCGCCTGGACGATGACGGGCGACCGCATCGACGCCGAGCTTCGGCTCGAGGAGCATGGGCCGGACCGGACGATCGCGACGCTCGACGTCGAGGCGCCCTGGCTCTACGGCTTCAGCCGCGCTCTGCCCCGCAGAGCGCTGACTCGTCTGCACGCCTTGTGCCAGACTGCTGCCGAGCTCTAACGAGCTCCTCGCCCCCTCATGTTCGATTTCCGCTACCACGTCGCGTCCCTTGCCGCGGTCTTCTTCGCGCTCGTCATCGGCATCCTCGTCGGCGTTGCGCTCGCGTCACACGGGCTCGGCAATACGGAGCGAAAGCGGCTGGAGGAGGACTTGCGGCGCGCGGAGAACCAGGGCGACGTGCTCAGGACGCAGGTTGCCACGCTCATGAACGACAGCGCTTCCGATCGCGCCTTCGTCGAGGGAACGTACAAGAGTGTCATGGCGAACCGGCTGAAGGGCAAGAAGATTGCCGTTCTGTTCATCGGTTCGTCCGAGAAGGCTCGCCGGACCGCGATCACGCAGGCGCTGAACGACGCAGACGCCGGCACTCCGCTCCGAATGAGGTTCGTCAAGGTCCCGGTCGACCCGTCCGCGTTGGCGACGAAGCTGGCGGCCAAGCCGTTGCTCGCAAACTACGCCGCCCCCGATCAGCTCCAGAACCTCGGTCACGACCTGGGGCAGGAGTTCGTGGCGGGGACGGAGACGCCGCTGTGGCTTGCGCTGCAGAATTTGATCGTCGAGGAGAAGGCGGGCCCGGCGAGACCTCCGGCCGACGGCGTTGTGATCGTTCGCACTGCGGCAGCTCAGACCGGTCCGACAGCGCTCTTCCTCAAGGGTCTCTACGCCGGCCTCGCCGACGTGGGTGTTCCTGTGATCGGCGTGGAACGGACGACCGATCCGGCCGGCGCGATCAAGGCGTTCCAGCGGGCCGGGTTTTCGACGGTCGACGACGTCGACGCAAGGATCGGGAAGCTCGCGCTCGTCGCCTTGCTCGCGGACCCGACTTCGACGGGCGCCTTCGGAACCAAGACGACCGCACGAGCCGAGTTGCCGCCCATTCCCCCGCTGCCGGCGCCGGCGGGTGGATGAGCCGCTGACCATCCTCGTCCCTGCTCGCGACGAGGAGGCCGTGATCGGGACGACTGTCGCGCGGCTGCGCAAGGCATTCCCCGACGCGGAGGTGATCGTCGCCGACGACGGCTCGCGCGACCGGACTGCCGATATCGCGGAAGAGGCGGGCGCCCTCGTTCTGCGCCTCCGCCGTCGTGGCAAGGGTCAGGCCCTGTCGGCCGCGGAGCGCGCCGCACCGCCGGGAACGCTCCTCCTCTGCGACGCAGATTTGCAGGGCTCGCTCGAAGTGCTGTTGCACGGGGACGGCGACCTGAACGTTGCAGCGTTCGCCGAACGAGTCGGCGGCGGCTTCGGCCTGGCGAAGCGCGTCGCGCGCGGGCTGATCGAGCTGCTCGGCGGGCTCGAGGTGCGTGAGCCCCTCTCGGGTCAGCGCGTGCTATCTGCCGCTGCGCGCAACGCATGCTTCCCGGTGGCCGCCGGCTTCGGCTGCGAGGTGCGCATGACGATCGACGCGGCTCGCTCCGGCCTGCGTGTGCTCGAGATAGAGCTCCCACTGGGCCACCGCGCAACCGGCCGCGACTTCGCGGGGTTCGTTCATCGCGCCCGGCAGCTGCGAGACACGGTCTACGCCTGCGGGCCGCTCGGGATCAACTTCCGCGGCCTGCGCCTGCCGCTCGTGGGCTGGAAGGTCGGCGTGACAGGTGGTCCCGCGGTCGCGGCCGTGGCTGCCATCGGCCTGGCCGACGATCTCTGGAGCGGGCCCGAGCGAGGCTTTCGTGCCCACCTGCGCGCCCGACGCACGACGGGCGTCCTCAAGCTGGTCGGCATCCCGACGGTGGGTCTGTTCGCAACGCGGCGGATTTCCGGGGCGCTCCTCGTCGGTCTCGCCGCCAACGCCCTCAATCAACTCGACACACGACCGGGACGCGCCCTCAAGGCGTACCTCGCTGCGGCCGTTCCTCTGGACGCTCCCGTCGGCGTCGCCGTCCTGCTCCTTCCATACGATCTTCGGGAGATGGCGATGCTCGGAGATGCGGGGTCGAACGCGCTGGGCGCCATGCTAGGCTTGAATTCCGTGAAGCGATTCACGGGAAGAGGCCAATACGTGGCGATCGGCGTCCTAGCAGGCCTCACCCTCCTCGGAGAGCGAAAGTCGATCGGCGCCTGGATCGAGCGGGCCCCGGTTCTGTCGTGGATCGATCGGCTCGGGCGCGCGTGACAACGAAGTACGTCTTCGTCACGGGCGGCGTCGTTTCTGCATTGGGGAAAGGGATCGTCGCCGCGTCGCTCGGGCGGCTGTTGAAGGCGCGCGGGCTGCAGGTGCAGGCCCAGAAATTCGATCCCTACCTCAATGTCGACCCCGGGACGATGAGCCCGTTTCAGCACGGCGAGGTGTTCGTCACCGAGGACGGCGCCGAGACGGACCTCGACATCGGCCACTACGAGCGCTTCATCGACGAGAACCTGACGCGCGCGGCGAGCCACACCGCCGGCGCGATCTGGGATTCGGTGCTGCGAAAGGAGCGCAAGGGCGAGTTTTTGGGCGCCACCGTGCAGGTGATCCCGCACATCACGAACGAGATCAAGAACAGGATTCGGGCCAGCGCGGTGTCGACTCCGACGGACGTCGTCATCAGCGAGATCGGGGGAACGGTCGGCGATATCGAGTCGCTCCCGTTCCTCGAGGCGATCCGCCAGTTCCGCCGCGAGGTCGGCGCCGAGAACGTCCTCTACCTCCACGTGACACTCGTGCCTTTCCTGGAAGCGGCCGGCGAGCTGAAGACGAAGCCGACGCAGCATTCCGTCAACGAGCTGCGTCGCATCGGTATTCACCCCGACATCGTGGTCTGTCGCTCGCACGAAGAACTGTCTGCGGACATTCGCGAGAAGATCGCACTCTTCGCAGACGTCGAGCCTGGCGCCGTGATCGCGAGCCCGGATGTTCCCGACGTCTACCTCGTTCCGTCGCGGTTGAAGGCCGAAGGGCTCGACCGCTTGGTCGTCGAGAAGCTCGGTCTGCCGCCCGCCGAAGCCGACCTCGGCGACTGGCTCGACTTGAACGAGCGCATGCAGCAGAGCGAGGAAGTTGTCGAGATCGCGCTCGTCGGCAAGTACGTGAAGCTGCAGGACGCGTACCTCTCGGTGCACGAGGCTCTCAAGCATGCAGGCGCTCATCACGGAGCGAAGGTTCGGGTGAGCTGGGTCGACGCGGAAGGGATGTCGCTGGAGGAGGCGACCGTATTGCTCGAGCAAGTCGACGGGGTGCTCGTTCCCGGCGGGTTCGGGTCGCGCGGCTGGGAGGGAAAGATCCTGGCGTGCCGCGTTGCCCGCGAGCGCGAGATCCCGTATCTGGGGATCTGCCTGGGAATGCACGTCGCCGTCTCCGAGTTCTCGCGTCACGTGCTCGGTCTCGACGGGGCCAACTCGACCGAGATGGATCCCGAGACGCCGCACCCGGTGATCGATCTACTGCCCGAGCAGAAGGAGATCGAGGATCTCGGCGGCACGATGCGGCTCGGCGCGCAGGCGGTCGAGGTGGTCGAGGGAACTCGTGCGCACGAAGCCTACGGCGAGCCGGTCGTGCACGAGCGTCACCGGCATCGCTACGAGGTCAACAACCATTACCGCCCTGCGCTCGTGGAAGGAGGCCTGGTCGTGTCGGGCACGTTCCAGGAGGGCCGTCTCGTCGAGGTCGTCGAGTTGCCCGACCACCCGTGGTTCGTGGCGAGCCAGTTCCATCCTGAGTTCAAGTCGCGGCCGACGCGTCCGGCGCCCCTGTTCCGTGACTTCGTCGGCGCCGCACTCATGCGCTCGCGCGAGCGGTCCGCCGTCGGCGCAGCCTCCGCCTAGTAGTCGCAAATAAGATCGAGCGATGGCCTCCGAGGTCGTCGACCTTTTCACCGAGCTGGCGGCGCTGCCGAGCCCGCCGGGCGAGGAACGCGCGGTTGCGGACGTCGTGATCGGCTATCTGCGCGATCTCGGATTGTCGGTCGACGAAGACGACGCGGGGCCGAAGGTCGGATCGAACATCGGCAACGTCTACTGCCGTCTGGAAGCGACGAACGGCGGCAATCCCATCTTCCTCTGCGCCCATCTCGACACGGTTCCCCCCGAGGGACCGATCGAGCCGGTGATCGAGGACGGTGTCGTGCGTAATGCTGCGGGCACGATCCTGGGAGCGGACAACAAGTCCGCCGTTGCGTCGATGCTCGAAGGTGCTCGCCGTGTCCTGGCCGAGAACCGCGCGCACGGCGGTATTGAGCTCCTGTTCACTCCGAAGGAGGAAGTCGGCCTGCTCGGGGCGGCCGCCTTCGACCTCGACCGTCTCCACGCGCGCCTCGGGTACGTGTACGACCAGGCTGCGCCGATCGGCGACGTGATTCTGGGCGCGCCGTACTCGCGGGCGATGCAGGTCCGTTTCCATGGTCGCGCCGCACACTCCGGCATGTACCCGGAAGAGGGACGCTCGGCGATCGCGGCCGCGGCGCGCGCCATCTCCGACCTACGCCTCGGCCGCGTCGACGAGGAGACGACGGCGAACGTCGGCACCATCCAGGGCGGCACGGCCGGCAACATCATCCCGGAGTGGTGCACGCTCGACGCCGAGGCTCGTTCGCACGACGAGCGCAAGCTCGACCAGCTTGTGCAGGAGATGGTCGACGTCTTCTCGTTCGCCGCGGGGCTCGAGGACTGCGAGGTGGAGACGAAGGTGTCGAAGAGCTACAAGGGCTATCGCTTCAAGCCGGACGATGCCGTCGTCAGGATCGCATCCGCCGCACTCGAGCGGAGCGGTTACAAGCCGGCTTACGGGCTCAGCGGCGGAGCGGCCGATGCAAACGTCTTCAACGAGCGCGGGCTCGCGTGCCTCAACCTGGCGAACGGCATGCAGGACATCCACACGCCTGACGAGCGCATTACCGTGGCAGACCTCGAGGGAATGGTGGAAGTGACCCTCGCCCTGGTCGATGCCGCTCGAGATGCTGACACTTAGGCGCGGCCGCGTAACCGCCGTCGTCGAGCGGGTCGAGGGCCTCTCTCGGCTCGAAGTGGACGGCGAGCCCTGCATCGCGTATCCGCGGCTCACCGGCCCGGTCGCCCTCGGCGACGAGGTCATCGTGAACACGCAAGCCCGCGAGCTGGCGCTCGGATCGGGCGGTTTCGACGTTCTGTACGCGAATCTGACGCGCGGTCTCGATCTGCTCCCGGAGACCGACGCGCACGTGATGAAGCTGCCCTACACGCCCGCCCAAAACGCGCGCCGCCATGGGGAGGAGGGACGCCCGCTGCCCGAGACGCTGGCCGGGCTGCCCGTCGTTTGCTGTTCCCTTCACAGCCAGGTCGTGCCGGTCTGTGCTGGAATCGGCGAGGGGACGCGCGTCGCCTACGTGCAGCTTGCGGGCGGTGCGTTACCGGTCTCGCTCTCGGACGCGTTACGAGCCTTACGCGAGCGGGGCCTGGTGGAAATGTCCGTCGCGGTCGGACCCTGTCTGGACGGAGACGCCGAATGCGTCTCGGCGGCGTCGGCTCTGCTCTTGGCCGCCGCGGAGGGCTTCGACGTCGTTGTGTGCGCCCTAGGCCCGGGCATCGTGGGCACAGGCTCTGCCTTCGGTCACGGCGGGCTCGCTGCCGCGGATGCCGCGAACGCCGCCGCTGCGCTGCAAGGCACGCCGATCCTCGCAGTCCGCGCCTCGGAGGGCGATTCGCGCGAGCGCCACCAGGGTGTTTCCCATCACACGCGCGCGCTGTTGGATCTGTGCCTCGGCGAAGTGATCGTTCCCTGGCCTGCAGGATATGAAGCACCATCCTGGCTCGAGCCACGTGTAAACGTCGAGGCCAGCGGCTGGGAAGAGGCGTGCGCCGGTTTACCGCTTGCGCACATGGGACGCGGACCGCAGGACGACCCGCTCTTCTTCGCGGCCGCCTTTGCCGCTGGGCGCATTGCGGGCGATCGCATTCGCTGATGGACGAACGGCGCCTCGGGCCGGTGATCGGCCTCGGGACCTGGAACACCTTCGGCAGTGACGCGCGTCTCGCACGCGCCGTCGTCGACGCGGCGCTCGACGCCGGTTGCCGCGCCTTCGACTCGTCACCGATGTACGGCCGCACCGAGGCGTCGCTCGGCGCCGCCCTCGCCGGTCGGCGAGACGAGGCAACCGTCGCGACGAAGATCTGGACAGGCTCGGTCGATGAGGGCCGCGAGCAATATCGGCGGCAGCGCGAGTGGTTCGGTCGCGTCGAGATCGAGCAGATCCACAACCTGGTCGCCTGGGAGCAGCACGCGGAGTGGCTGGAGCAGGAGCGTGTGGAGGGACGCATTTATCGGCTTGGGGTCACGCACTACTCGCCGAGCGCTTTCCGGGAGCTCGGGCGGGCGCTCCGATCGGGTCGCTTCGACACGGTTCAGGTGCCGTTGAACCCACACGAGCGGGAGTGCGAGCGCGAGATCCTGCCCCTTGCCGCCGATCTCGGAATCGCGGTGATCGTCATGCGGCCGCTGGGGGAGGGCGCGCTCGTGCGCCGCACTGTGCCAAAGGAAATGCTTGCACAGCTCGGCGTGGAGTCGTGGGCCCAGGCGCTCCTGAAGTGGACGCTCTCGGACGAGCGCGTAGACCTGGTGATTCCGGCGACGCGCGATCCAGAGCACGTGCGCGAGAACGCGGCCGCAGGCGACCCGCCCTGGTTCGACGCGGAGCAGCGGCGTCTTGTAGAACGTCTTGCCGCATGAAGCCGGACTTTGCGAGAACCGTCTACGACGGAAAGCTGATCGACGTCACGCTCGAACGCTGGGGCGACCATCAGCGCGAGATCGTCGAGCACCCCGGTGCCGTCGCGATCGTTGCGATCGATCGGGACGGGATGCTCACACTTGTTCGCCAGCGACGCGAGGCCGTGCGCACCAAGCTCCTCGAGTTGCCGGCGGGCACGCTCGAGGAGGGCGAGGCACCGCTGGTCTGCGCACAGCGAGAGCTCGAGGAGGAGACAGGCCTCACGGGCGGGACCTGGCGCGAAGTGACGGCCTTCTATACGACCCCCGGCTTCTGCCGCGAGCGGATGCACCTCTTCTTTGCCGACGGCCTCGAGCGTGGCGAAGCCAGTCCCGAAAGTGACGAAGAGCTCGAGGTCGTCCGCTGGGCCAGGGACGAGATCGAAGCGAAGGTGAGCGAGATCGAGGACGCGAAGACGCTCGCCGGGCTGCTCTTGTATCTCCACCGAAACGAGGCGGGCGGCGCGCACAAGGTAGGGTGACGCCGCTTGAAGATCGGCGTTACCAAGGAGATCAAGACCGACGAGTACCGCGTCGCGCTCACGCCTGCAGGCGCGCGTGAGCTCGGGCAGCACGGGCACGACGTCATCGTCGAAACAGGCGCGGGAAACGGAAGCTCGTTCTCCGACGCCGCCTACGAGGCCGCTGGTGCGCGAATTGCGCCCGTCGACGCGGTCTGGCGCGAAGCCGACCTGCTGCTGAAGGTGAAGGAGCCGATCGAGCCCGAGTACGGCCGCCTCCGGGAAGGGCTGGTCCTCTTCACCTACCTCCACATCGCAGCCGACGAAGCGCTGACCAGGGCGCTGCTCGAGAGCGGCATCACAGCCGTGGCCTACGAAACCGTCGAGACCGACTCAGGCGCTCTACCGCTGCTCGCACCGATGAGCGAGATCGCCGGCCGCCTTGCCGCGCAGGCAGGCGCGTACTTCCTCGAGAAGCCGCTGGGCGGCCGCGGGCTGCTGCTCGGAGGCGTGCCGGGAGTTGCACCGGGCCGCGTCGTCGTCATCGGCGGCGGGATCGTCGGCTACAACGCCGCGGTGATCGCGATCGGGCTCGGCGCGAACGTGACGATCCTCGAGCGCTCGATCGACCGGATGCGTCACCTCGAGGAGATCCTCTCGGGACGGGTCAGTCTCTTGATGTCGTCGAGCCTCCAGATCGAGGAGTCCGTGCGTGAGGCTGACGTGGTCATCGGCGCAGTGCTGATCCCCGGTGCGCTCGCACCGCGATTGATCACCCGGGAGATGGTCGCCGGGATGAAGGAAGGCTCGGTGCTTGCCGACGTCGCGATCGACCAGGGCGGGTGTGCGGAGACGTCGCGACCGACGACGCATAGCCATCCGGTCTACACGGTCGAGGGAGTGACGCATTACTGCGTCGCGAACATGCCCGGCGCCGTGCCGATCACCTCGACCAAGGCGCTGACGAACGCGACGCTCCCGTACGTCGAGGCGATCGCCGACTACGGCCTGGCGGAAGCCGTCGCCCGCGACCCTGCCCTGGCGCGTGGCGTGAACGCCGTGGAGGGGAAGGTCACCTTCGAGGCCGTCGCCGACGCACACGGACTGGACTACCAGCCGCTTGAGGAGGTCCTACCGCTGTCCGCTGTCTAGGTGGGTTTCTTCGCAGGCGAGAAGCGCACCACGACCCACGTGATTCCCGCTGCAAGCGCGATCACGGCAGCGCAGAAGAAGAGCATGCCGATCAGTCCGAGGGCGTCCATCATGGCCGACCTACAATAGCCGCATGCCGAGGGCGTGTGTCATCGTGCTCGATGCCGTGGGTGCCGGCGAGCTTCCGGACGCCGCCGAGTACGGCGACGAGGGCTCAGACACGCTCGGCAACGTTGCGCGCGCCGTCCGAGGCCTTGACCTCCCGAACCTGGAAGCACTCGGCCTCGGCAACATCGAGCCGTTGGAGGGCTGCCCTCCGCAAGCCGGTGCGCCTGCAGTGGCGGGGCGCCTGATCGAACGCTCCAAGGGCAAGGACACGACCAGCGGGCACTGGGAGCTGATGGGGGTCGTCACGCCCACGCCGATGCCGACATACCCGCACGGCTTCCCGCATGACGTGATCGATCCGTTCATGCACAAGACGGGGCGGGGGGTGCTCGGGAACAAGCCGGCGTCGGGGACGGAGATCATCCAGGAGCTCGGCGAGGAGCATCAGCGAACCGGCAAGTGGATCGTCTACACATCGGCCGACTCGGTCTTTCAGATCGCAGCGCACGAGGAGACGATTCCGCTGGAAGAGCTGTACGACGCTTCTCGCAGCGCGCGAGAGATCCTGACCGGTAAGCATGCTGTTGGCCGTGTGATCGCACGGCCGTTCGTCGGCGAGCCCGGCAACTACGAGCGTACGCCGAACCGTCACGATTTCTCGCTCGAGCCGAGGCGCCCGAACTACCTGACGCTCGTGCGTGACGTCGGAATGAAGGTGCACGGCGTCGGCAAGATCGGCGACATCTTCGCGGGGCAAGACATCGACGAATCGCATCCGACGAAGTCGAACGTCGACGGGATCACGCAGACGGAGAAGCTCCTGCGTGTGCTCGACGACGGGCTGATCTTCACGAACCTCGTCGAGACCGACATGCTCTGGGGGCATCGAAACGATCCGGAGAACTTCCATCGCTGTCTGCAGGACTTCGACCGACGACTGCCCGATCTACTCGACGCGCTGCGCCCGCAGGACCTGCTCATCCTCACCTCGGACCACGGCTGCGACCCGACGACGCCGTCCACGGACCACTCGCGCGAGCATGCGATGCTGCTTGTCTACGTGGAAGGCAAGAACGCTGCGGGACGTATCCACCAGGGCGAGTTCGCGGACGTCGGCGCAACGGTGAACGCCTGGCTCGGAGGGAAGTCTCCCTCGCGCGGCCTCCCCGGCCAGTCGATCGTCGAGCGCTGACCGTTCCCGCGTGATCCATGCCGCCGAGCTGATCCGCCGCAAGCGCGACGGCGAGCGACTCTCGAGCGACGAGCTGTCGGAACTCGTGCTCGCCTATGCGCGCGGCGACGTCCCGGACTACCAGATGGCCGCGTTCTGTATGGCGGTGTACTTCCGCGGGCTTGACGGGGACGAGACCTTCGCGCTCACCGACGCGATGATCCGCAGCGGCGAGACGATCGAGCTCGGCGCTGCGCTCGGCCGCAAGGTGGTCGACAAGCACTCGACCGGTGGTGTGGGAGACAAGACGTCGCTTGCAGTCGGCCCGGTCGTCGCAGCCTGCGGTGTGCCGTTCGGCAAGATGAGCGGCCGCGGCCTCGGCCACACCGGCGGCACCCTCGACAAGCTGGAATCCATTCCAGGCCTTCGCGTCGAGCTGACGACCGACGAGTTCCTCCAGCAGGTGCGAGAGGTGGGTCTCGCCATCATCGGCCAGAGCGCGAATCTCGTCCCTGCAGACAAGCTGCTCTACGGCCTGCGCGACGTGACGGCGACTGTCGACAATGTCTCCCTGATCGCGGCCAGCATCATGTCGAAGAAGATCGCGGCCGGTGCCGACGCGATCGTCCTCGACGTCAAGGTCGGCGACGGCGCGTTCATGAAGACGATCGAGGACGCTCGCGGGCTCGCGCGGATGATGCTCGAGCTGGGGCAGCACGCGGGCCGCGAGGTCGTGTGCGTGCTCACGGACATGGACCAGCCACTCGGGCACGCGGTCGGCAACGCGCTCGAGATCCGAGAGACGATCGCGATGCTGAAAGGCGAGGGGCCGCCAGACCTCACGGAGCTCGTGCTCGACGCGAGCGCCCACCTGCTCGCGCTCTCCGATCTCGAGATCGACGAGCAAGAGGGACGTGCCCGCGCGGCGGCCGCGGTCCAGGACGGAACGGCACTCGCGATGTACGAGCGCTGGATCGCCGCGCAGGGCGGAGACCCGCGTGAAGCTGCGCTGCCGACGGCGCCCGTCGTCCATCAAGTGCTCGCGCCGACGGAAGGCTATGTGCGCGCGATCGGTGCGACCGACATCGGCCTGGCCGCTCTGCGCCTGGGCGCAGGACGCCAAACGAAGGACGACGCGATCGACCACGCAGTCGGCATCCGCTGCCTCAGGAAGCGAGGGGACGCGGTCGCAGCAGGCGAGGTCCTGGCCGAGGTGCACGCGCACGACGACGCATCTGCCCAGCAAGCCGAGGCCGACGTGCTCGCCGCGTACGAGTTGGGCAACGAAGCCCCGCCCGCACGCCCGATCGTGCTCGAGACGATCTCCTAGTCATGCCGGAGCTGCCCGAGGTCGAGACGATCCGGCAGAAGCTCGAGCCGCACCTCGTCGGCCGGCGGTTCGACCGCGTCGAGATCGGCGATCCACGACTCGTGCGGCCCTTCGAGCCCGGCGCCGTGGCGGCCGAGCTCGAAGGCGAACGAGTGTCAGCGCTCGAACGCCGTGGCAAGTATCTGATTGTTCGGTTCGAATCTGGGCGGGCTCTTCTGGTTCACCTCCGGATGACGGGGAGTCTGCGGCACGCCTTGAACGGAACGCTGGCCGACGATCCGCATCGACGCGCTGTTGTCAGACTAGACGACGGATCGGACGTCGCCTATCGTGACGTCCGCCGCTTCGGCACCTGGCAGCTGCTCGAGGCGGGCGAGCTGGAGCCGTACCTCGACGATCGGCTCGGGGTCGAGCCGCTCGAGCGCACCTTCACGGCGCGCAGGCTCGCACAGCGACTCGAAGGGCGACGCGCACCGATCAAGGCCGCGCTGCTCGATCAGCGAACGGTGGCTGGGCTCGGGAACATCTACGTCGACGAAGCGCTCTGGCGGGCGCAGATCCATCCGCTTCGCCTCGCAGGCATGCTGGAAGCGGACGAGCTCGCGCGCCTGACGCGTTCGATCAAGGACGCCCTGAAAACGGGAGTCAAGCGGCAGGGCGCGAGCCTGCGCGACTACTCGACACCTGACGGCGGACGGGGTCGCATGCAGGATCGTTTTCGCGTCTACGGACGCGAAGGGCGTCCCTGCCGGCGGTGCGGGACGCCGATCGACAAGATCCGCACCGCCGGGCGCGGCACGTGGTACTGCCCGAACTGTCAGCGACTGGAACGTCAGGCCGCGAGCTCGTCGTCCAGCCGGCCGTCGCGGTCGAGGCGCCACAGTTCCGTGTAACCGCCGATCGGCCGGCCGGCGATCAAAATCTGCGGAACCGTCCAACCGCCGGTGAGATCGAACAGCTTCCGCCGGAAAGCGGGATCGTCGTCGAGCGAGATCTCCTCGTACTCGATCCCCCTGCTCTCGAGCAGGGCTTTCGCACGGACGCAGTAGCCGCACCAGCGAGTGGAGTAGACCCGGACCCTTGCCATATCGCTTCAAACGAAGAAAGCCCCGCAAAGGTTCCCTCCACCGCCGGGACTAGACTGGCCGGGCGATGGGACGTTCGTACAAGACCGAGGCGGTCGTGCTGCGCTCGTTCCGGCTCGGCGAAGCGGACCGCGTACTGCACATCTACACGCTCGAGCGAGGTCGCATCGGCGCCGTCGCGAAGGGGATCCGCAAGACGAAGTCACGGTTCGGCGCGCGGCTCGAGCCGCTCTCGCACGTCGAGCTGATGCTGCACCAGGGCTCGAGTGAGCTGCAGACCGTCACGGGAGTCGAGCTCGTCCGTTCGCACCACGAGTCGCGCGAGCAGCAATACCGGCTCGGCGTCGGCCTGCTCGGCGCGGAGGCCATGCTGCGCCTCTTCCCCGAGCAGGAGGCGAACCCACGCGCGTTTCAGGCGCTGACGCGTTTCCTCGATCTCCTCGACGAGCTCGAGCCGCTCACGACTCGCCCGTCGCTGGACCCGCTGGCGCTCTCGTTCCAGCTGAAGCTGCTCTGGCTGTCCGGCTACCTACCGCACCTGACGAGCTGCGCCGACTGCGGCGCCGAGAATGAGACGCTCGTCGGCTACTCGGCGAAGGCGGGCGGCGCCGTGTGCGGCAACTGCGCGGCCGGCGGCTCGCTGGCGCTCTCGCCTGCCGGCATCGCGGGGATCGAGGCTCTGCTCGCGCGTCCGCTCGCGGAAGCGCGGGACACCGGCCTCGCGGAACGATCGACGCGCGACGCGCTCACCGTCATCACCGCCGCCTACGAGTACTTCGGGAACTTCAGGTTGCGCACTCTGAGGAGCGCCTAGTTCCCCTTCGGTGACTTCCAGTCGCGCTCGAGTGCATCCTCGAGCCAGTCGCCGACGCCCGCGATCCCAATGCGTTCCTGTGCCAGGGAATCGCGGTCGCGGACGGTCACGGTGTCGTCGTCGAGCGTCTGCTCGTCGATGGTGAACGCCCACGGCGTGCCGATCTCGTCCTGACGGCGGTACCTGCGGCCGATCGCACCGTTGTCGTCGTACTCGACGCTGTGCCGGCGGCGCAGGTCCTCGTAGAGGGAGCGCGCCTTCGCGACCATGTCGTCGCTCTTGCCGATCAGCGGGAGGATTGCCGCGGTCACAGGAGCCATCTTCGGGTGGAGGCGCAGCACGGTCCGCTCGCGCTCGCCGACGACCTCTTCGTCGTACGCGTCGACGAGCAGCGCGACCATGATCCTCTCGATGCTGACGGCCGGCTCGATCACGTACGGGACGTAGCGCTCGCCGTCCTGGCCGACGTACTCGAGCTTCGTCGTCGAATACTCGGCGTGCTGGGTCAGGTCGAAGTCGCCTCGATTCGCAATCCCCTCGAGCTCCGACCAGCCGATCGGGTAGTCGTACTCGATGTCGCTCGTTCCCCGGGAGTAGTGCGAGCGCTCTTCCTCTCCGTGCTCTCGCACCCGGAGCTTGCTGTCGCGCAGCCCGTAGCGGCGGTACCAGTTGAGGCGCTCGTCGATCCAGTAGCGGTACCACGTCTCCGCCTCCTCCGGTGGGACGAAGAACTCCATCTCCATCTGCTCGAACTCGCGCACGCGGAAGAGAAAGTTGCCGGGTGTGATCTCGTTGCGAAACGACTTGCCGATCTGCGCGATTCCGAACGGAGGCTTGCGCCGCGCGATCTGAAGCACGTTCTTGAAGTTGATGAAGATTCCCTGGGCGGTCTCCGGGCGGAGGAACGCACGCGAGCCCTCTTCCTGCAGCGCGCCGACCGTCGTCTCGAACATCAGGTTGAACCGGCGCGGCTCGGTCAGGTCGCACTCGGGGGTCTCGCCCGGGTGTTTGCTGGGCTTGAGGCCGCAGTTCGAGTCCTCGAGCTTGTCCGCGCGGAAGCGGAGCTTGCAGGTGCGGCAGTCGATGAGCGGATCGGTGAAGCCGGCGACGTGGCCGGACGCCTCCCAGACCCTTGGGTGGAGGATGATCGCCGAGTCGATCGCGACGATGTCGTCCCGGTTTCGCACCATCGCCTCGAACCAGCGCTCCCGGATGTTGTTCTTCATCAGGACGCCGTAATGCCCGTAGTCGAAGGTCGAGCCCATGCCGCCGTAGATCTCGGAGGAGGGGAAGACGAACCCGCGCCGGCGGGACAGCGAGACGATCTTGTCCATCGTCACGGCGTCGGCCATGAGGTCCGGACGTTATCGAGTGTCTGCCTGCTCTACCGCACGAGCACGAAGACGGAGCCCATTGCCGCGAGGACCGCGCCCGCGATCGCCAACACCAAGAGCGGCGACACGCCGTGGCCGCCGCCAGATGCCGTCGGCTTTTGCGCTTTCGCCGGGGCGGACAGGGCCACCTTGCTGCGGGCGAGCAGAGCACGCTTGATGTCGCTCTCTGCGCTCGAATAGATCCGGAGGTCCTCCGGCAGCTGCGCGAGAGCGCTTTGGTAGCACTCGACCGAATAGGTTCCGTCGATGCGGCCGTCGCGCCAGTCACGAAGTAGCGTGGAGGCGCAGCCTGTCGCTGCCTGGCCGGCCCCGCAGAAGACGAGCGCCGCGAGCAAGACGGCGAGGGCGAGAACTGGCTGGAGGACTCTAGGAGTCATCTAGAGAGGCTTCCCCGAATCTCTAAGAAAGCACTCAGAAGCGGGTAAAGGCTTTGTGAATACGTGGGCTGGTCACTCGCACGTGCCTCCAGCCACTAGCCTCTTGCGGGATGGCCCAGCCTCCGGTCGAGCTCCACATCGTCTCCGATTCCACGGGAGAGACTGCCGCGCGCCTCGTGCTGGCCCTCGAGGCTCAGTTTCCCGAGCAGCCGTTCGAAGAGGTCCGGCACACGAGGGCCGAGACGGTCGACGATCTGGAGCGGGCCGTCGCCAGCGCCCGTGGGCACGCTGCCGTCGTGATCTACACCCTCGTCGACCCGGAGCTACGCGATGCGATGCGCCGCCTTTGCCGGCGTGCCCGCGTGCACTATTGCGACCTGCTCGGTCATCCGATCGACGCGGTCGCGCGCGTGTCGGGACAGGCCGCGCGCATGACGCCCGGCTCCCGGGCACCGCTGACTCCGGCGTACTTCCGCCGCATCGAGGCGATGGAGTTCGCAGTCAAGTACGACGACGGAGTGGGGGCGGGCCTCGACGAGGCCGACATCGTCCTCGTCGGCGTCTCGCGCACGTCGAAGACGCCGCTGTCGATCTACCTCGGCTATCTCGGACACAAGGTCGCGAACGTGCCGATCGTGAAGGGCATCGAGCCGCCGAAGGAGCTCTTCGAGCTCGACCCGGCGAAGATCGTCGGCCTGACGATCCACGCCGACCGCCTTGCCGAGATCAGGCGGGCGCGCGTACGGAATCTCGGTGCCAACAACCGGCGCTACGCGGAGCTGACCGAGGTGTACGACGAGCTCGACGAAGCGACTGCAGTGCAGCGGAAGCTCGGCTGCCCCGTGATCGACATCTCGGAGCTGTCGATCGAGGAGACCGCGCAGCGGATCCTGCGGACGGTGGAGGGCCGGAAGGCGGAAGCCGCAGAAGCCGAGGCCACGTGAAGCCGAAGCCCCCCGTGCCCTCGTGGCGCTGGGCCATGTGGTGGGGCGTTCTCGGCTTCGCTCTCATCCTCTTCTACGTGCTGTTGACGCCGGTCTGGCTGGGGATTCGAGGGCTCGCGTGGCTGGCGGAGTTCCGTGCGCGCCGCCGCCGCAGTCGCTGACATGGAACCCCCGGCGCAGTAGCTGTGTACTGGCTAGGTGACGCGACTGCGGATCGCGATTCTCTGCACGACCGCCGGATTTGCGTCGGTGGCGGGTGCGACGGCGGGTGCCTGGTCGCCGACCTCGGACCGAACCGTTCCCTGCGGTGAGAGCATCGACAGCACGAAGTTTCCGTACGCCGGCGATCGTCGTCCGCGGTATCGCTACCGCCTCGTCCTGGGCACCGTGTCGGTTCCACCGCTTTACCTGGCGCAGGTCGTGCCGACGGGCGAGAGGCCGTGGGCCTACTGGCGCAAGGCCGGGCTCGTCGTTCGTGCGGGCGGCCACGCAGTCTCGATCAGCGTCCCGCCGGCCTGGCGGGCGCGAGCCGCCATTGCGTGGGGGTACGGGAACCAAGGTGTGTTCGACTCTCTTCGCATTGCGAGTTGCCCTGGCCCCGCGGCCCGCGGTCTCGCTTACTCGGGCGGGTTCCTTCTCCGCTCCCCCTCGGCTTGTCTACCGCTCGTCTTCCGCGTCGGCAGGCGGAGCGAGACCGTCCGCTTCGGTATCGGGCGCCGCTGCTGAGGCCGGGCCGCTCGTCTCTTCAGGGCTCGCCCAGCAGCCGCGTCTCGAGTGGCCGTTCGGCGTCGGGGCCGACGCGGTACGCGGCGGCTCCCCGGCGCGAGGACACGACCTCTTGGAGATCGGTGTCGACGTAGTGAAGGGCAACGTCGTCGTCGGCAGCGACGCCGGGCGCGAGCCCTTCTGCGACGAGCCGCGTGTAGACGGGACGGCGCCGCTCCTCACCGTCGTAGTGCGGGCACGCGCTCCCCGGGAGCAAGCCGAGGCACTCCATCGGCGCGAGCTCCGGCCCGAAGGAATCCGTCACGCCGTGCTCGAACCAGCAGATCATCCCGGCGCTCCAGCCGGTCAGCAGGATGCCACGCTGCCATGCTTCGCGGAGGATCTCGTCGAAGCCGTGAGCGCGCCAGACCGCGAGGGCGTTCGCCGTGTTGCCCCCCGTGACGAGCACGATGTCCTGGGCGAGCACCAGGCCGCGCAGCCCCGAAGGCGGCCAGGGGAAGAAGTGCAGGTGCGTCATCTCGGCGCGCCCGTGCAGTCGTTCGTACCACCAGACCGTCCGCGCCGGGTCCTCCATCGTGGCTGTCGGCACGTAGAGGAGCCGCCTTCCCGGCGCGAGGCCGAAGACGTAGTCGAGGAGCATGTCGTCCGGGACACCGCCCATCGCCACGATCCTCGGCTCCGGCATAAGCCGGAGTATTGCAGGGGATTTGTGAGAGGATTCCGGCCCTTGGCCGACCAGCGCTACGTCTACGGCTTCGACGAGCCTTCCACCGGAGGGCGTGACCTACTAGGCGGCAAAGGGATGGGTCTGGCGGAGATGACGCAGATGGGCGTGCCCGTCCCGGCGGGGTTCACGATCACGACGGACGCCTGCCGTGCGTACATGTCGAAGGGCAAGCAGCTGCCAGACGGGGTGGCGCAGGAGATCGAACGCTACCTCGGCGCGCTCGAGGAGAAAACGGGCAAGCGCTTCGGAGACACGAAGGACCCGCTGCTCGTGTCCGTGCGGTCGGGGGCGGCGGTCTCGATGCCCGGGATGATGGATTCGATCCTCAACCTCGGGTTGAACGACGAGGCGGTCGTCGGCCTCGCACGTGCGACGGAAAACGAGCGATTTGCGAACGACTCCTACCGGCGGTTGATCCAGATGTACGGCGAGGTCGTCGACGGAATTCACGGTCACCGGTTCGAGCGTGCGCTTACCGATCTGAAGAAGTCGCGAGGCGCTTCGCAAGACGTCGATCTGTCCGCCCACGATCTCGCCGGGCTGATCGACACCTACCAGGTGATCTACCGCGAGGAGACCGGCCGCGACTTTCCGCAGGATCCGCGCGAGCAGCTCGCGCGCGCAGTGCGCGCGGTCTTCGACTCCTGGGACTCGCCGCGCGCACAGGTCTATCGCCACACCTATGACATCCCGGACGACCTCGGCACGGCGGTCAACGTCGTGCAGATGGTGTTCGGCAACAAGGGAGAAGAGTCCGGCACCGGCGTCGCGTTCACGCGCAATCCGTCGACCGGCGAGCAGGGGCTGTACGGGGAGTTCCTGGCAAACGCGCAGGGGGAGGACGTCGTGGCCGGCATTCGCACGCCGGAGCCGCTCGCGCACATGGAAGAGAAGCTTCCCGCCGCTTTCGATCGGCTGCTCGACACGATGCGCCGGCTGGAAGCGCACTACCGCGACATGCAGGACATCGAATTCACGGTCGAGGACAACGAGCTGTATCTCCTGCAGACGCGTTCCGCCAAGCGCACAGCGGCCGCGGCGGTCAAGGCGGCGGTCGACATGGCCGACGAAGGATTGATCTCGCGCGAGGACGCGATCGCGCGGATCGATCCCGCGCAGCTCGACCAGCTCCTGCATCCGATGATCGACCCGACCGCGGACTGGGAAGTGGCAACGAAAGGCCTGAACGCGTCGCCGGGTGCGGCCTGCGGCGCGATCGTTCTCGACGCCGACACGGCCGAGGAGCGTGGCAAGGCGGGCGAGAGCGTCATCCTCGTCCGCTGGGAGACGACGCCCGACGACATCCACGGACTGATCCAGGCGGCGGGAATACTCACCGCGCACGGCGGCATGACCTCACACGCTGCGGTGGTGGCGCGCGGAATGGGCAAGCCGTGCGTTGCGGGCTGCGAAGGGCTCTCGATCGACATGGCCGCGCGTACGATCACCGTCGGCGACCGCACTCTGTCCGAGGGCGAGGTGCTCACGATCGACGGCGGCACAGGTGCAGTGATCGTGGGCGAGGTGCCGCTGGTGGCACCCGAGGTGAACGACGATCTCCAGACGATCCTCGGCTGGGGCGACCAGCACCGGACTCTGAAGGTGCGTGCAAACGCGGACACGGCCGAGGACGCCGCGAAGGCGCGCGAGTTCGGAGCGCAGGGCATCGGCCTCTGTCGCACCGAGCACATGTTCATGGCCGAGGACCGGCTTCCGGTCATGCGCGAGATGATCCTGGCCGACAGCGAGGAAGGTCGCCGTCAGGCGCTCGACAAGCTGCTGCCGATGCAGCAGAGCGACTTCGAGGCCATCTTCGAGGCGATGGCCGGGCTGCCCGTGACGATCCGCCTGCTCGATCCGCCGCTGCACGAGTTCCTGCCGCCGCCCGAGCAGGTGACGGACGAGAGGACACGCCGCCGCGTCAGGCAGCTGCAGGAGTCGAACCCGATGCTCGGGACCCGTGGCTGCCGTCTCGGCCTGCAGTGGCCGGAGATCTACGAGATGCAGGTTCGCGCGATCGTCCGCGCTGCGCGCGTCGTCGACAAGCGGACGGGCGAAGCCCCCCTGGTCGAGATCATGCATCCGCTGGTCGGGTTCGAGGAGGAGCTGCGGCGGCTGCGCGAGCTGACCGTTCGTGTGGCGGAGGAGGAGGCGCCGGAGGTCGACTACCTGTGCGGGACGATGATCGAGCTGCCGCGCGCGTGCATCCGCGCCGACGAGATCGCCGAGCAGGCCGACTTCTTCTCGTTCGGGACGAACGACCTCACGCAGACCGCGCTCGGCTTCTCGCGTGACGACGCGGAAGGCAAGTTCCTGACGCACTACCTCGAAGACGGCGTGCTGGAGAAGAACCCGTTCGAGACGCTCGATGTGGACGGCGTCGGCGACCTGATGCGGATCGCCGTCGAGCGCGGGCGTTCGGCGAAGCCCGACCTGAAGCTCGGCATCTGCGGCGAGCACGGGGGAGAGCCCAAGTCGGTGGCTTTCTGCCACGAGATCGGGCTCGACTATGTGTCGTGCTCGCCCTATCGCGTGCCGCTCGCACGGCTCGCCGCGGCGCAGGCGGCACTGGCTGCCAGCGGCGTCGCCGCGTACGCGGCCGCAGGCGGCTGATGGGCTACGCAATCCTCCTCGACGGCGAGCCCGTCGCGCGGATGAGCTCCGACGAGTCCGTCCGCGCCTGGATAGCGAAGTACCGCGAGGATCATGCTGAGGACGATCCCTCGGCCGTGCATCTCCAGATCCTCGAACGAGGTGCGCTCGCCTGGCTTGTCGGCGGCAAGCTCGTCGACCGAGAGCGGTTTCTGTAGCTGAAGAGCGTCTCCTGGAACGAGGTTCGCGCGCGACGCCTTGCGCGTAGCTCGCTCGCCGAGCGCGCGAGTGCGGAGGGACTCTTCGACGTCGTGCACGAGACATGTGGCATCCACGCGCAGGTTCAGGCGTCGGCCGAGCTGCAGCTCGCCGCTCGCGTCGAGGCGATTACGCAACAGGGCATTCGCGACGCCCTCTGGGACCGCCGGGAGCTCGTGAAGGCATGGACTTTGCGCGGGACTCTTCATCTCCATCCGGCCGACGAGCTACCGCTGTGGTACGCGGCAGCACGAGCAGTGTCGCCGGCCGAGCCGCAGGAGCTGGACGCGTGGGTCGATCCGAAAGGGGAACTGCACCCGGCGCTCGGACACGATGACGTCAACGAGATAGGTGCGGCAGTGTTGGATGCGCTCGACGGCCGCTGCCTGCTGCGCGAGGAACTGGCGGCCGAAGTCGTGCACCGTGTCGGTCCGAAGGCACGAGGGCGTCTGCTCTCCGGTTTCGCTTTCTTCGGCGGCGCTGACCTCTGTCAAGGGCCGCCGCAGGGAAACAGGGTCACGCTCGCCCGCCCGGAGCAATGGGTCGAGCATTGGGAGGAAGTGGACGAGCGGGAAGCCCTGCGCGAGGTCTGCCGCCGCTACCTGCGGACCTACGGCCCGGCTACACCGAAGGATTTCCGCGAGTGGTTCACGTCGCGGCAGTTCAGTCCGGCCGATGCGCGAGCCCTGTTCGACTCGATCGGGAACGAGCTGGAGGTGGTGAACGTCGAGGAACACGCCGCCTTCGTCCACGCCGGTGACACCGATTTTCCGCGGTCGGAAGCGAGCGTACGCCTGCTACCCGAGTACGACGTGTATGTGATGGGCTTCCGCCAGCGCGATCAGCTCGTGCCGGAGGAGGCGCGCCGCCAGGTCGCAGCGCACGGACGCGGTAAGTACGAAGGACCTGCCGGCGTGCGCTTCCTGATGGTCGACGGGATTGCCGCGGGAATGTGGGAGCGGAAGAAGCGAGGCAAGCGGATCGAGCTCCGCGTGACGCCGTGCAGGAAGCTCACTCGCGCGCAGCGCGTCGGAATCGACGGCGAAGCCGAACGCATCGGTGCCTTCGTCGGGCTCGAGCCCGCGCTTACGGTCGAATGACGACCGGCGTGCCGAGCGGGACGGTGCGCATCAGGTAGCGCAGGTCGGAGTCGCTCGCGTGCACGCAGCCGGCCGACACGGCCCGGCCGAAGTCGCTCGACGAGAGCGTGCCGTGAATCGCGATCCGGTTCCCTCCGCTCCACCCGACGGGCAGATTCGGCTGCGTCGCGGAGAGCGCGAGGATGCAGCACCCGTATGCGGCGCTGTAGTCGCCGCCCTTGAGCTTGTCGGTGACTGCGAAGGTGCCTGTCGGAGTCGGCGAGCCCGCGCGACCGATACCGATGCGCAGGAGACGAACCACGGAGCCGTTGCGCCGAAGGACGAGCGTGCGCGCCGAAAGGTCGACGTCCAGCTCGAGACGGGTGCGGGCGTAACGCAGTCCGCCGGATGTCGCGTCGACCCAGACGACGCGGTTGTGCCCGACGCCGGCCTCGGTGACTCCGAGCCAGCGGCCGTGCCGCCTGGCGACGACGCTGAGTGCGCGCGGTGACCCAAACTCTGTCCTCGAGCCAACGCGTCCAAGCACCCGCCCAAACGGCCGGCTGCGCAGCGCCAGGGCGTGCCCGGGCCGGATCACGGCGATCAGGTGCGCGGGTTTCGCGTCTGGCGTCTGAACGCGCACCCACCCGGACGGTGCCGGTCCCTCGAACGTGACCCGCCCGACGGCGGATGTCGGAGCAAGTGCCGCGGCGCCTGCGCTGACGCAGACGAGGGTAACCAAGGCGATGAGCGACCGACCCACACGGTGTGGATCGGCAAGACGCTGCGGTCATGGGCTCCCTCGAACGAGTTGCCTCGAAAGAGGGACGGCCCGTCTAGCTCCTGCGCAGCTCTCTCGCAAACGAGCCGCCGCCGATGACCCGCTCTGCGTGATCACGCACGCGTTCACGCAGGTCGCGGTCGGACGTCACCACCCAGACCGGCGGCTCGAGCTCCGTTGCGAGGCGGGCGATCTGATCGTCGCCTGACTCGTTCCCTTCCCAGACGACCTGAACGTCGTGTCCTTCTTGCTTGCCCCAGTCCTCGGCGCGCTGCTCGAGCTCTTCGCCGGGCATGTTCGGCCAGAGCGAGCGGCGGACGTTCTCTGCGTCGACGAGGACTGTCGCCATCACCGGCCTTACCGCCTAGGCGTAGCCCTTCGCCTTCCAGTACGCCACCGCGACGGACACGATCCCGACCGCGACGATGCCGGCGATCCCGAGCAGGCCGGCACGTCCATACGCGGCGTGCCCGCGACCGAACCGGGACAGCGCGAGCGTCGCAGCGGCGCCGCCGATCAGGCCGCCGATGTGGCCCCCGACGGAGATGTTCCCGCTCCAGGCGAAGGTCAGCACGAGATTCGCGACGATCACGCCGAGCGCGCTTCCGCCGAAGACATAGTCGCGCTGCTGCTCCAACACGAGGCCCGCACCGAGAATTCCGAAGATCGCGCCCGACGCGCCGACGGTCGCACTGTTGGGACTGACGACGAGCGCGCCCGCCGAGCCGGCGAGCCCGGACACGATGTAGATGAGCAGGTACCGGCCCGAGCCGATGCGCCGCTCGAGCAAGGTGCCGAACCAGTAGAGGCCGAGCATGTTCAGCAGCAGGTGGAACGGCCCGTAGTGGAGAAAGGCGGCGGTCATCAGCCGCCACCAGTCACCCTGCGCGACGAAGGGCGCGTACAGGAAGCCCTTCTCGTAGATCGTGCTGTTGACGCCGTAGACGCCGCCTCCCTGGAGCAGCTCTGCGACGTACACGGCGACGTTGATCCCGATCAGTGCCTTGGTCACCTTCGCGCCTGTGCCCTCGAAGGCCGCGCGTCGGACTCCCTTCGTCATTCGCTGGACGCCCTGCGGCTTCCCCGAGTGCTCCGGGCAACGGATCCCGACGGGAGCCATGGTCATGCACTCCGTACAGATCGGCCGGCCGCACTCCGTGCAGGAGAGGCCGGTCACCCGGTCGGGATGGCGGTAGCAGGTCTTCTCGACGGCTTCAGCCATGTGCGAAGTAGCGTAGTCGGATGCGCATTCACGTCGCATTCACTCCCGCCGAGACGGGTCCTGCTCCGGTCGGAGTGGTGGTCGACGTCCTCCGGGCGACGTCGACGATCGCGCAGGCGCTCGCGTCGGGCTACCGCCGCGTGCTGTGCTGCGCCGAGATCGAGGATGCGCTGGCGCTGCGCGCTCAGATCCCCGATTCACTGGTCGGCGGCGAGCGCAAGGCGGTTCAGGTCGAGGGCTTCGACGTCGGAGCGTCGCCTCGCGAGTTCCTGGAGCCTCGGGCCGAGACAGTGATCCTCTCGACGACGAACGGGACGAAGGCGATCCTGGAGACGGCGCAGCGTTGCGAGGAGGTCGTGCTCGGCAGCCTGCTGAATCTCGACGCGGTCGCGCGGGTGGCAGGAAGCCGTGACGCCGTGGTCGTGTGCGCGGGCTTCCAGGGCGCGTTCGCACTCGACGACGCCTACTGCGCCGGTCGGATCGTGCAGCTCGTGCAGTCCGAGCGAACGGACGCGGCGATCGGGTCGGAGCTGATCGCGCGCGCGTTTCCGAACACGCTCGACGCGCTCAACGCGCGTACGTACGGGCCGCCCGGTCTGGAAGAGGACATCGCATTCTGCGCGCGCGAGAACGTGCTCGATGTCGTGCCGCGTCTGGCCGGCATGCTGGGGCCGGCAGCCGAGATCACAGCCTCGTGATCGGCCGACGACTTGGCGGGGCGCTAGTGGAGTTCTCCCAACGGGAGCGCCCGCAGCGGATCCACCGAGGCGCCGCGGATGCGCACCTCGAAGTGCAGATGAGGACCGGTCGCGTCGCCCGAGGCGCCGATGAGCCCGACGCGGACTCCCTGTCCGACCCACACGCCGAGGCGCACGTCGATGCGTGAAAGGTGCGCGTACATCGAGCGCTCGCCGTGCCCGTGGGCGACGACGACGAGGAAGCCCCAACCGCCGTCGCGCCAACCGGCCCACACGACCTGGCCGGATCGCGCGGCGTAGACAGGCGTCCCCATCGGCGCCGGGAGGTCGATGCCCGAGTGCCAGCGATCGCCGCGCGGTCCGAAGCGGTCGCCGAGGACGGGCACGGTCATCGGCCAGGCAAGCGGCAGCGGAATCTCCGGGGGCGGTGCGGCGAGTGCGGCAAGCGTTGCGGAGCCGGCGACGCCGTCGGTCCTCAGCGCCGACCAGTCCTGGAAGCGGCGCAGCGCCGCGTCGATCCGCGGGCCGAAGATCCCGTCGAAGGTGCCGGAGGGGAAGCCGTGAGCGGCGAGCCGGAACTGCAGCGACGCGACGTCCCAACCCGCCTTCCCGATCTCGAGCCTGCGGGTTCCGAGCCGGTGGCGTGCGAAGCGGCCGAGGGCCTTGCGCGTCTGCGGGCCGACGACGCCGTCGACCGTGATGTGCGCCCTCTTCTGAAGGCGGCGAATCGCCTTCGCGGTTTTGGGTCCGCTGATCCCGTCGATCGGGCCCTGGTAGAGCCCATGCGAATGCAGGCCGACCTGGAGGGCGGCGACGCCCGCATCGGCCGCCGAGGCGCGGGGAGCGATGGCCGCGGCGACAAGGATCAGGGGCAGAGCGAGGAGCGCCCTGGCATGCATTGGGTTGACCGTTTTCGCCGCGTCCAGCGGGATCCCTTGGTCGCCGCGCCCCCCATTACGCATGAGAAGGCCTGCGCGGGAACCTCCTCGCAGCGCGCGGTGTAAGGATGTGGTCAACCGAAAGGGAGAGGTTCCATGGCGAAAATTGCCCCCCTCATCGGTCTTGCGGCCGTCCTGCTTTTCCTGCCGGCGACGGCGCAAGCCAAAGAGATCTCGAAGCTGTCCATCTGTGGCCCTTCCTCGTGCGCGTCGATCACCGATCCCGCGCTGCTACAGCAGTGGATGCAAGCCGACGACGGCCAATCAGCCCCGCCTGCGGCGGTCGCGCCGTTCCTCCGTCTCGAGACGACGGTCACCGCCGCGTCTGGTGAGACCTTCGATGGCGGCGCGACATCGGTGACGTGGTCCGACTTTTACATCCCCAGTGCGGGTGTCATTCGCGGAAGCAGTGAAAGCAATCTGGCGGCCTGGACACGCCTCGGCTCGCGCGCGGCTGAGATCCTCTCGACGGCAGCGAAGGGAGTCGATCCCTTCCCGGCACCGGTCGTCACTCGGGCGACCGTCGGCCGGCGCCAAGCGACGGATCCGGCCAGCTATGCGACGCTCTTCGATCGCCGCTGGAAGAGCTCGCGCGGCTGGGCTTCCAACTGGATGCGGATCCGACTGCAGAGCGATCCAGCGAGCCCGTGGACAGACGGGAAGAACGTCCTGCTTTTCTCCGCGAAGCGCAGGCTTCTTGTCCGTGACGGCGAGACGGTCAAGGTGCCCAGCGCCGTCGCCCGCCAGCTCAGCCGCGCACGGTCGCTGAGCTCCAGGCGGGCTGGAAACAGCGCGGCCCTCGCGTTGGGATTCGCCGCGGTGGGCCTGGTTGCGTCGGTCGGCTACAAGCGGCGCCGCTGCTGAACGACACGACTTGACAGGCGAACAGGTGTTCGTGTAGAACATACGTTCCCATGGTCGCCTGTCTCCTCATCCCCGGCTTCGAGTTGCGGGCGGCGCTGCGCAAGCAGCCCGGCCTCGCCCTGCGACCCGCAGCACTGTCGCCGGTGGCCGGAACGGAGCCCGTGCTCGGCCCGGTCACGGCCGAGGCCGAGCGACTCGGTGTCCGTCCGGGGATGCGTCTCGGCGAAGGGCTGGCGACATGTCCCGAGCTCGTTCTGGTCGAGCAGGACCCGGCCGCGGCCGAGCAGGCGTGGGAAGAGATCCTGCGCGCACTCGAAGACACCGGTTTTGCGGTCGATCCGGCCGAGGTCGGTTGCGTCTACTTCGAGACGCGTGGGGTCGAGAGGTTGTACGGCGGGCTCGAGCCTGCGCTGCGGCGCGCGCTCACCGCCGTCGGTACTGCCTGGGATCCACGTGCGGGCGCAGCGCAGCGCCGGTTCGCAGCTTTGGCCGCAGCGAACGTCGCGCGCCCCGGGCAGATCTTGGTCGTCTCCGACGAGCGGTTGCGCGACTTCCTCGCGCCGCTGCCACTCGAGCTCGTGCCGATGGAGCCGCGCCGCCGCTCCGAGCTGCACGAGCTCGGGGTCAAGCGCGTCGGACAGCTTGCTGGGCTACCAGGCAGCGCCGTGGCCGAACGTTTGGGGCCGGACGGCCGGCGCGCCTGGGGCCTGGCGAGAGGTGGGAAGGCCGTGCGCGTTCGCGGCCGGCGTCCGCCTGCAGAGATCGTCGAGGCGCTCGGGTTTCCCGAGGCGATAGGCAACGAACTCACGTTGCGGCGCGCATTCGGTGCGCTCGTCGAGACACTGATGGCGCGGCCCGAACGCAAGGGTCGGTTCGTGCGAAAGCTCGCGCTGACAGCGCGGCTCGTCGGCGGCGGCTCCTGGCGGCGAAGCGCGACGTTGCGCGATCCCACCACCGAGCTCGATCGCATCAAGGCAGCACTCGGGCCGAAACTCGCAGAGCTGCCTGGGCCCGTGCTCGAACTGCGGCTCGAGCTCGTGGAGCTGACCGAGCACGATGGGCAGCAGCTCGAGCTCCTGCCCGCAGCAGGTGGAGAGCTCGACGTGCGGTTACGGGAGGGTCTACGTCAGGTGCGGGCCAGCACCGGCTCGGGATCGGTCAACCAGGTCGTGGAGGTCGCACCGTGGTCGCGCATTCCGGAAGCGCGCGCGTTGTTCGTGCCGCGGGACGACTGCTGAGGCGTCGCTTGCGATGCCGACCATAAGAGGCCGTGCGCGCTTCGCGGGCACGGCCGCTCAATTACCCGCGTGCGGCGGTCGTCGAGACCCGAGTCGACGGGACGCCGGTGCGGGTGAATCGCCTAGCGGTCGAGGTGATTCGCGAGGAGTGGCGTGTGGTGGATCGGTGGTGGACGGAGGAGCCGGTGTCCCGGCGCTACTTCGAGGTCGTGTTGCAATCAGGGGAGAACGCCGTTGTCTTTCGCGATGAGGAACGCAGCTGCTGGTTCACCCAGCGGGGCGCGTGAGGAGGGGTCAATCGTTGGGAGATGCCGCCAGGATTTCCTGAGCCCTGGCGAGATCCTGTTCTGCGACGACGATTTCCTTCGGGCCACCGCCCGGCATGCCGTCCATCATCCCGACGCCGAGGTTCGTCGGCCGCAGATCGCATGTGAGCCCTTCCGTTCGCAGGAGCGCGCAAAGCATTTCCGCTTCGTAGTTGTTCGGCACGACCGTCAGGTGGACGAGCCCGGCCGTCATTCAGCTCATCCGTCGCAGGGACTCGTGAAAGTCACGGCTTGGAGCGTGCACGTTCAGCAGCCGGGCACGGTCAGGTCCCGGGTTCGCGAACGTGTGCACGACACCGGTCCGCGCAGCGACGTACGAACCGGCTCCGAGGCGAAGTCGCTCGTCGTCCACGAGAAACTCGGGCTCGCCTTCGAGCACGTAGAACGAGTCGACGTGATCGCCGTGGGTGTGCGGGTCGGGCCCTTCGAAGCCGGGCTCGAGCTCGAACTCGATCAGCGAAAGCTCCTCGCGTCCGATCTTGATCGTCGCGACCCGGTTCTTGCCCTCCAGACGTTCGCCTTCTCCGGGCAGGAGGAAGACGGCTTCCGACCCGGGGCGACCACTGCCCGGCGGAGCGTCGACGCTGTCGAAACCGCCGGGCTCACCGCGATCCCGCTCCTGGAGATTCCGTGCGAAACCCCCGTCCGGCGTATGGAAGTTCAGGAACCGTGCACGAGATGTGCTCCTGAAGCCATGCACCACTTCCCGCGGAGCGCAGACGCACGCGCCCGGAGACAGCAGCTTCTCCTCGTCGTGGACGAGGACTGCGAGCCCGCCCTCGAGGACGTAGAACGAGTCCGCGTGCTGCCGGTGGAAGTGCGGATCCGCTCCGGGGCGAGCGTCCGGAAAAAGCGACTCCGTGATGCAGAGCTCGTCGAAGTTCGCCTTGATGACGATCCGTCCGCCGAAGAGCGCCTCGCCCTCGCCGGGTCTGTGCACGACTTCTGGCATTGCGAACGAGTATGACGATCGAGCTGCAGCCTGAGTTCCCTCACAGGACCCGCAAGAAAAACAAGCTCGAGCCGAACGTTGCCCGCACCAGCTCAGTGCCGTACGTCGAACTGCATGCCCACTCGTCGTACTCGTTCCTCGACGGGGCGTCGCTGCCGGAGGAGCTGGCAGTCAGCGCCGCCGAGCTCGGCTATCCCGCACTCGCTCTCACCGACCACGACGGGGTCTACGGCTCGCTCGAGTTCGCGTACGCGGCCAAGCACTTCGGCGTGCGTCCAATCACCGGCGCCGAGCTGACACTCGCCGACCGCTCGCATGTGACAGTCCTCGTCGAGAGTGCCAAGGGCTACGCGAACCTCTGCCGGCTGATCACCGCGGCGCACGCAAACACGAGAACGGTGGGAAAGGAATCTCAGCCACCGGCCGACCCTGCACTAGATCAACGCCTGCTCGAGGACCTGAACGAAGGGCTCGTCTGCCTCTCCGGCTGCGCGCGGCACGGAGTTGCGGTGCGCAACCCGAATGCCGCGGCGCGGCTGGCTCGCGCCTTCGGGAGCGAGCGCTTCTTCATCGAGCTCCAGCGTCCGTACGAGCGTGGCGACGCGCATCGCAACGCCGGTCTGCGCGATCTCGCGGGCATGCTCGGTGTCCCGTCGATTGTCACCGGCGACGTCCATGCGCACCATCGACGCCGGGCGCCTCTGCAGGACGTCCTCGTCGCCATCCGCCACCGCAGTGCTCTCGACGGCTGCGAGGCGGAGCGGCGCGGCAATCACGAGTGCGTCCTGCTCTCGCCGGCCGAGATGGTCGAGCGTTTCCCCGAGGACTGCGCTGCGGTCGCGCGCACTGTCGAGCTCGCCGAGCGGCTGCGTTTCGACCTGACGGAGGAGCTCGGCTACCGCTACCCGGACTTCTCCGACAGCCCGGAGCCGGCGATCGTCCAGCTCGGGCGCGTCTGCAGCCGCACGTTCGAGGAGCGCTATCCGCGAGGCCACCGACTGCGCGGCGAGGCGCGCACGCGACTCGAGGACGAGCTGAAGCTCATCGACGAGCTCGGCCTCGCGGGATTCTTTCTCCTGCACTGGGACGTGCTCGAGCTCGCGCGCGAATGCGCGCTCGAGGTGCGCGGCCGCGATTCGCCGCGCCATGCACTGCCACCGGGCCGCGGCCGCGGCTCGTCGGTCGGCTCGCTCGTCTGCTACCTGACCGGCCTCTCGCACGTCGACCCGGTCGGTGCGGAGCTCTCGCTGGGCCGTTTCCTCAACCGCGAGCTCGGCTCGGTACCGGACATCGACCTCGACTTCCCCCGTGACATCCGCGAGAAGCTGATCGTCGCCGTCACCGAACGCTACGGCCGTGAGCATGCAGCGCTCGTCGCCTCGTTCGCGACGTACCGCTCCCGCGGCGCGATCCGCGACGTCGGAAAGGCGCTCGGTCTCCCGTACGCCGAGCTCGAGCGCATCGCGCGAGTATCGGAAGGCTGGAACGCGAAGCGAGTCGCCGAGGAGCTGCAGCTGCTTCCGGACGCCGACCGCAAGATGATGTCGCCGCGCTGGCGTGCGTTCGCCGAGCTCTGCCACGAGATCGCCGGCCTCCCGCGCCACATCTCACAGCACCCGGGCGGCATGGTCATCTCGTCGCGGCCGCTCGTCGAGCTCGTCCCCGTGCAACCGGCTGCGATGGCGGGCCGGCAGATGTGCCAGTGGGACAAGGACTCGTGCTCCGACGCCGGCTTCCTCAAGATCGACCTGCTCGGGCTCGGCATGCTCTCGGCGGTCGAGGACTGCGTCGACCAGATCGCGAGACTGCAGGGCAAGCCGATCGACCTTTCCCGGATTCCGCTCGACGACAAGGCCGTCTACGAGGAGATCCAGCGCGCCGATACCATCGGCGACTTTCAGATCGAGAGCCGCGCGCAGATGCAGAGCCTGCTGCGCACGCGGCCCGAGAACATCGACGATCTCACCGTCCAGGTCGCGCTCGTGCGTCCGGGCCCGATTCAGGGCAAGGCCGTCCACCCGTACATCGAGCACCGGCAGCGCCTGCGGGAGGATCCGTCGTTCGTCCCGCCGGTGGATCATCCGCTGCTCGCGGACTGCCTGCGCTCGACGCTCGGGGTCGTCGTCTTCCAGGACCAGGTGCTCGAGGTTGCGATCGCGCTCGCCGGGTTCAGCGTGGGGGAGGCGGAGGGACTGCGCCGCGCAATGAGTCGCAAGCGCTCGCACGACGCGCTCGAGGCGTACCGCGAGCGCTTCGTCGCAGGGGCACTGCAGAAGGGCGTTGACCTGAAGACCGCGGACCTGGTCTACGACAAGCTCGTCGGCTTCTCCGGCTTCGGGTTCCCGAAATCGCACGCGGCAGCGTTCGGGTTGCTCGCGTATCAATCGGCCTGGCTGCGGCACCACCATCCGGCCGAGTTCCTCTGCGCGCTCCTCAACGCACAGCCGATGGGCTTCTATCCGCCCGCGACGCTCGTCCGAGACGGCCAGAGGCGCGGTGTGGAGACACGGGCCCCGGACGTGAACGTCAGCTCTGCCAAATGCACGGTCGAAGAGTGCGCGGTGCGCATCGGCGTCGACTATGTCAACGGCATCGGCGAAGCAGACGCGAAGGCGGTCGTCGAGGAGCGCGAGCAGGGCGGTCCGTTCCAGAGTGTGCGCGATCTCGCCCAGCGGACGCAGCTGTCGGAGCACGGCCTCGAGACGCTGGTCGTCTCCGGCGCCTGCGACTGCTTCGGGATGCCCAGGAGGCAGCTGCTCTGGCAGCTCGGCCTCGTGCCGCGCTCGCACAGCGTCCCCGGGTCCGGCGGTGAGGAGAAGCAGCTCGCGCTTCCACTCGATCCCACCGCGGGGACACCCGAGCTGCCAGAGCCGACCGTCTGGGAACGCATGCTCGCCGACTACCGCACGACGAACCTCTCGGTCGGCGTCCATCCGTTGGAGCTCTTGCGCGCGCATCTACCGGCAGGCGTCATCTCCTCGAGAGCTCTCGAAGGGGCGCCGGACCGCTCGCAGGTGGCAATTGCGGGGATGGCAGTCGCGCGGCAGCGGCCGGCGACTGCGAACGGTGTCGTGTTCATGCTGATCGAGGACGAGTTCGGCGCAGTCAACCTGATCGTGCCGCCGTCCGTCTACGACAAGCACCGCGCGATCGTGCGCGGCGAGCCGCTCATCCTCGCGCGCGGCCGCTTCGAGCGGATCGAGCGCAACCAGAACGTGCTCGTACACTCGCTGGAGACCTTGGGCCCGCTCGCGCGGCAGGTCTCACAGGAAACCGAAGTCAGCGCCAGCCTGCCCGGCGCTCACCACTTCGGTCACCGATAGAGGGGTGATCACATCAGGCCTCTCAAGCCGGCTCAGTACGACGCGGGCTCTTCGTGCGGCGCGCGCTGCTCCATCGGCGGGCGCTGCTCCTGCTGATTCAGGTTGAACGCCGTGTTGACGAGCGCCACGTGCGTGAACGCCTGGGGGAAGTTGCCGAGCTGGCGTCGTGTCTCCGGATCCCATTCCTCGGCCAGCAGCCCGAGGTCGCTGCGCAGGTCCAGCAACCGTTGGAAGATCTCCTCCGCCTCGTCGAGGCGGCCCTGCAAGGCGAGGTTGTCGGCGAGCCAGAACGTGCAGGGAAGGAAAGCGCCTTCGCCGGGCGGCAATCCGTCGACGCGCTGCCCTTCCTCGTCGTGCGAGTAGCGGTAAACGAGTCCGTCGCGCACGAGCTCACGCTCGATCGCAGCGACGGTTCCGACCATGCGCGGATCGTCGGCGGGGAGGAAGCCGACCAGCGGAACCATCAGCAGGCTCGCGTCCAGACGCTTCGAGCCGTAGAACTGCGTGAACGAGTTGATCTCCGTGTCGAAACCCTGCTCGAGCACCTCGCGGTGGATCTCGGCGCGGATCTCGCGCCAGCGCTCGACCGGGCCGCTGCGCCCGAACCGCTCCACGGCTTGCACGCCGCGGTCGAACGCGACCCAGGCCATCACCTTCGAATGCGTGAAGTGGCGGCGCGGGCCGCGTACTTCCCAGATGCCTTCGTCGGGCTCCTTCCAGCCGTCCTCGAGGAATCCCAGCAGGCGCCGCTGCAACGACCACGCTTCCTTCGAGGATTCGAGCTTGCTCACGCGTCCCTGGTGGAGCGCGTCGAGTACCTCGCCGTACACGTCCAGCTGGAACTGATTGGCAGCCGCATTGCCCACACGAACGGGCTTCGATCCCTCGTACCCTGGCAGCCAGTCGAGCGTCTGCTCGAATAACCGGCGCTCGCCGGCAACGCCGTACATAATCTGCAGCGCCGACGGATCGCCCGCAGCAGCACGGAGCAGCCAGACCCGCCACGCGCGAGCTTCCTCCAGGTACCCCGCATTCAGGAAGGCGAGCAGCGTCAGAGTCGCGTCGCGCAACCAGCAGTAGCGGTAGTCCCAGTTGCGCTCGCCGCCGATTTTCTCGGGCAGCGACGTGGTCGGCGCCGCGACGATCCCGCCGGTCGGGGCGTAGGTGAGGCTCTTCAGGATTGCCAGCGACGCCTGCACTTCCTCCTTCCATTTGCCGGCGTAGCCGCAGCGGTTCGACCAGTCGTGCCAGTACTCGAGTGTCTCGTCCAGCGCGTGCTCGGCATTGATCGCACGCGGCGGTCGCTCGTTCGACGGGTACCACGTCAGCGTGAAGGGGATGCGCTCGCCCTTTCGCACGGTGAACTCGCCGATCGTGCGCAAGTTCTCGCCGCGATGGTCGACCGGAGTCCGGAAGCAGAGCCCGTCCGGTCCGGCGACGGCGATGCGACCGTCGGCAACCCTCCGCATCCAGGGGATCGTGCCGCCGTAGTCGAAGCGGATGATCAGCTCGGAAAACATGTCGACGTGCCCGCGCAGGCCTTCGACGATGCGAACGATGTCCGGCGCTTTTCCGCGAGGCGGCATGAAGTCCAGCACCCTCACGGCACCTGTGTCGGACTCCCACTCCGTTTCGAGCACGAGGGTGCCCGGGCGATATCGGCGCATCCCTTCCCAGGCGTCCATGCGCGGCGCCACGATCCAGCGCCCGTGCTCCGGCGTGCCGAGCAACGCCGCGAAGCACGCGCCCGAGTCGAAGCGTGGGAAGCACGCCCAGTCGATCGAGCCGTCGCGTCCCACGAGCGCCGCGGTCTGGAGGTCGCCGATCAGGCCGTAGTCCTCGATCCGAGCCGTCAACGGTCCTCGATCTCGAGGGCGAAGCGCCGGAAGCGGCGGAGAACGGCCCGGTTGAAAGCCTGTTCGTATTCCTCCGCGGCGTCGTCCTCGAGCGTTGTGGCGAAATTGTCGCGAAGGTCGGCAAGGATCTCCGTGCCCGTCTCGACGAGGTCGACGTAGTCGCCGTAACGCTCCTCTGCTTCCTCGCGGTCGGCCTTGTTGTACGCCCTCTCGGCGGCGACGCAGTCTTCGATGAGACCCCGCTGCTCCCGTTCGAAGAGGTCGAGCTGCCGGTCGATGAGCTCGGAGAATCTGGCGCGCCTGACCCTCACAGCAATTCCTCGTAGAGCTGGATGTGCGCGGCCGCCGACGCGTCCCACGTGAGGGTGTCGCGAGCAAGGCGCGCTCCTGCGCGAGCTCGCTCGAGCGCCCCGGCATCGTCGAGCAGCTCACGCGCTGCGGCTGCGAGCGCCTGGATGTCACCGGCCGGCACGACGCGCCCGGCGCCGAATTTCTCGATCGGCTCGGCCAGTCCGCCGACGTCGTATGCCACGGCTGGCACTCCGGCACCGAGCGTCTGGAGGAGGGCGCCGCTCTGGTCGAGCTCGGGCCGATAGGGAAAGAGCGCGACCGTCGCCTCGCCGAGCGAACGCTCGAGCTCGGGCCGCGACAGGTAGCCGAGCCGCCATTCCGCGAGGTCACCGGCGTCGGCCCGGTAGCCGTTCACCGGCTCGACCGGATCGCCGGCGACGAGCAGATGCGCACCGGCGATCTGCTTCGTTGCCGCGATCGCATCTCCGATCCCTTTGTACGGCCGGATCGTCCCGAGACAGAGGAGCGTACGCCCGTCGTCCGCACGCACGGGATCGCTGGGGAAAACGGGATGCGGGATAACCATCGCGTCGACCCCGAGCTCCGCAAGACTCTCGCGCCCGCGCCGGCTATGGACGACGACACGGTCGAAGCGAGCCAGGAGCTCTCGCCAGAGCTCGTGCTTTCGCGCCGTCCGCCGCGGCAGGAGGTCGTGCGCCGTGAAGACCGCCGGCCCGCGAGGCCGGAGCAAGAATCGATCGAGCTCGGGCGCCGCGAGCCATTGCACGTGCAAGACGTCAGGACTGCGAAGCAGCAGTGCGGCCGTGCCCGGCCCGTGCTCCACCACCTTGAGCGGGATGCGCAACCGGGAGCGCCCGAACAGTCTCGACGAAACCGGGTAGAAGGGCTCGCTGCGCCGGTAGCCGATCGGGGCCGGAGTTTCACCGAAGCGGAACCGGGACGTGACGAGCTCGACGTCGACCGCACGGCGCGCGAGCGCTGCGGCGAGCTCGTGGTCGTACGCCGGCGTGAAGGCCGGCGGGTCCGAGATGACGACGCGCATCGAGCAGTACAGTAGAACGCCTGCTTGTCCGGACCTGGAACCTCTTCCACGGGAACACGCAGCCGCCCGGACGGAAGGCGTTCCTCAGCGAGATGGTGCGGCTTGCGAGTGCCGACCGTCCTGCGGTGCTCTGTCTGCAGGAAGTGCCTGTCTGGGCGCTGGCGCTGCTGGACGACTGGAGCGGGATGCCGGCGGTCGGGGTGGTCGCGCAGCGTCCGAGTCTGGGGCCGTTTCCCTCGACTCCCGAGCTCGGGCGCGTGCTCACCGACCTCCACCACGGCCTCATGCGCTCGGCCTTCACGGGGCAGGCGAACGCGATCCTGCTCGCCTCGGACCTGCGAATCCAGGAGCATCGACACGTGATCCTCAACCCTTTTCGCTTCCGGCGCGCTCAGTCGCGGCGACTCGGGCTCGGCATCGTGGAACAGCTGGCCTGGGGAAAGGAACACCGTGTCTGTCACGCAGTACGCGTTGAGCGCCGGGACGAGACGCTCATCGTCGGGAATCTGCACGCGACGGGCTTCGCGGACAAGCGCGTCCCGGATGCCGAGCTGTTGCGCGCCGCGGTCTTCGTCGACGGCATGGCGAAGCCCGGCGAGCCCGTGCTGCTCTGCGGCGATTTCAACGTCGGCCTCCACAACTCGCGCACGCTCGCCGACCTGACCAGCGCGGAGTGGGGGTTCAGCGGCCCAACGCCGGCGGGAATCGACCACATCCTCGTTCGGGGTCTCGACGCATCGCCGCCCGCGCGCTGGCCTGAAGAGCGGCGTCTGCATGAAGGGCGGCTGCTCTCTGATCACGCGCCGGTCGAGCGGGAGGTCGAGTGACGTTCGACGAGGCCCGCGCGCTCTTTCCCGTTCTCGAGCGCTTCGCCTATCTGAACGCGGGAACGCTTGGCCCGCTCTCACGCCCCACCTTGACGGCGATGGAAGAACGCCTCCGCTTCGACCAGGAGCAGGGGCGAGGCGGCCACGGTTGGTTCATGACCGTGCTCGAGCTGCGCGCCCGCGTGCGCGAGCAGCTTGCTGCGCTGATCGGCGCGTCCTCCGCGGAGATGGCTCTGACGGGCTCGACGACCGACGGCTGCAACATCGTCCTGTCCGGGCTGGAGCTCGAGTCCGACGACGAGGTCGTGACGACCGACTCCGAGCATCCCGGGTTGCTGCTGCCTCTGCACGTTTCCGGCGCGCGCGTGCGGGTGGCCGAGGTGGCGGCGAGGCCGGGGGTGGATGCGCTGCAGGCGATCCTGTCGTGCATCACGTCGCGGACGCGGCTACTCGCGCTGTCGCATGTCCTCTGGACGACTGGACAAGTAATGCCGGTGCACGAGCTGAAGCGTGAAAGCGGCCTGCCCATTCTGGTGGACGGCGCCCAGTCCGTCGGCGCGATTCCGGTGGACGTTGGTGAGCTCGACTACTACACGGTGTCGTGCCAGAAGTGGCTCTGCGGGCCGGAGCCAATCGGCGCGCTGTACGTGCGTGACCCGGAGGGCCTCCGCGTCGGCGTCCCGAGTTACTTCGCACAGAAGTCGCTCGAGCCGGACGGGACGTTCGTGCCGGCCGAAGGCGCTGCTCGATTCGATTCCGGCTGGCTTGCGACGACCACCCTTGCGGGCCTGGAGGCTGCGCTGGCAAGCGCACCCGAGTGGCGTTTCGAGCATGCCGCAGAGATGGCGGCGCTCTGTCGTGGAGCATTGCGCGAGCGCTTCGAGATCGTCGCGGATGGCGAGAAGAGCACACTCGTCTCGTTCGTCCCGGCAGGCGAGGCTGCGACGGAAGCTGCGCGTCTCTACGACTTCGGGGTGATCGTGCGCGACCTGCCGGGGACCGGGTGGTTGCGCGCGTCGTGCGGCTGGTGGACGAGCGGCGATGACATCGACCGCGTCCTCGCGGCTCTGGCCTAGTGGTCGGGCAGCGCTGCGTACAGGTCGATCACGGTTCCGTCCGGATCCTTGACCTGCGCGTAGCGCTGGCCCCAGAACGCGTCCCACGGCTCCTTGTGAGAGGACCCGCCTGCCGCCAGCAGCTCGCCGTAGACCTGATCGACCTCGGCCGGGGAGGCACAACGAAATGCGCCGCCGCCGGCGTAACCGCCGGTCGGCCGCTGCCAGTCGGGGTCGAACGACCGTATGACCTCCTCGGCGTCCAGCGCGTAGCGCATGCCGCCGGGGAGTGGCGCCTCGACGTGCTGCTCGCTTTCCGCCCCCTCCGGAAACTCCAGCCCGAGCCGGCGGTAGAACGCGACCGAACGCGCCATGTCGCTCACGGGGACGCCGAAGAAGTTGAACTGCGGGCTCACGTTGCCTCGGCGGTGTCGGCGGTTCGCAGCCCGAGCTCCGGCGCGATTGGTTGCATCGCCTCGACGACGTTGCGGATGTGGTCGTCGAGCTCGAGCCCCAGACCCTCGGCGCCCGCATAGACCTCGTCGCGATGGACCCCCGCAGCGAATGACGGCTGTTTCAGCTTCTTCTTCACGGACTTCGGCTCGAGCCCATCGATGCCCGTCGGTCGCACGAGCCCGCACGCATGCACGAAGCCCGACAGCTCGTCGCAGGCAAACAGCGTCTTCTTCAAGGGCGTGTCGCGCGGCATCCCGAGATGCTCCGCGTGGGACAGCACTGCCTCGATCACTTTCTCCGGATAGCCCTCGTCCCTCAGGATCGGCGCTCCGTCCTGCGGGTGCTTGTCGAGCGTCGGGTGGATCTCGTAATCGAAGTCGTGCAGGAGCGCGACAACGCGCCAGAGCTCCTCGTCTTCGTCGAAGAGCCTGGCGTACCAGGCGGTCGATGCCTCCACGGCGAGGGCGTGGCGCCGGAGCGCGTCGCTCTGCGTGTACTTCGTGAGCGTCTCCCAGGCGCGTTCTCGTGTGGCTTCCACGGCCTGGGTAGGCTACCGCGATGTCCCAGACAGCCGTCATCGGTCGGGCGGCCGAGAGCTTCGTCATCGAAGGCGGGCGACCCCTCCAGGGACGCATCCGGGCGTCCGGAAACAAGAACGGCGCCCTGCCCATCCTCGCGGCCTGCCTGCTCACGGCCGAGCCGGTCCAGCTGCACAACGTCCCTCGGATCGTCGACGTCGAGACGATGATCGAGCTCCTCAACGACATCGGCGTCGAGGCGGACTGGATCGGGCCTAACGACGTCCAGGTTCACGCCGTCGAGGTGGTCAAGCACGAGCTCGACGAAGAGCTTTGCAGCCGGATGCGCGCATCGTTCCTCCTGGCCGGTCCGCTGCTCGCGCGCGTCGGGAGCGTGAGCGCGCCACCGCCTGGCGGCGACGTCATCGGCCGGCGTCGCTTGGATCCACACATCCACGCCTTCGCGGAGCTCGGCGCGCAGATCGACATAGGCAAGCGTTATGAGATGCGCGGCGGCTTGCTGCGCGGCAAGCACATCTTCCTCGACGAGGCGAGCGTGATGGCGACCGAGAACGCCGTGATGGCGGCAGCGCTCACACCGGGCGAGACCGTGATCGGCAACGCCGCCTGCGAGCCTCACGTCCAGGACCTCTGTCGCTTCCTCATTTCGCTCGGAGCGCAGATCGAGGGCATCGAGTCGAACGTGCTGCGCATCCACGGCGTGGATTCGCTGCAAGGCGGGGACTGGGAGGTCGGTCCCGATCACATCGAGGTCGGAAGCTTCATCGGCCTCGCCGCCATCACCGGCGGCGACGTCACCATCGACGGGGTCAAGCAGGCCGACCTCGCATCGATTCTGCACGGCTTCGAGAAGTTCGGCGTCCAGGTTGAGCGCGGCGAGGACCTCGTGCGCGTGCCACCGCGACAGGAGCTCGTCGTGCAGGACGACCTGGGCGGTCATGTGCCCAAGATCGAGGACGGGCCGTGGCCTGCGTTCCCGTCCGACCTCACGTCGGTCGCGCTCACGGTCGCGACTCAGGCGCAGGGGACGATCCTGATGTTCGAGAAGATGTTCGAGAACCGTCTGTTCTTCACGGACAAGCTCGTGAGCATGGGAGCGCGCATCATCCTCTGTGATCCGCACCGTGCCGTTGTCACCGGCCCCGCGAAGCTACGCGGGCAGCGGATGGAGAGCCCCGACATTCGTGCGGGCATGGCGATGCTGCTGGCGAGCCTGTGCGCCGAGGGCCCGTCGACGATCGGGGCCGTGTACCAGATCGACAAGGGTTACGAACGAATCGACGAACGTCTGCGCGCGCTCGGCGCGCAGATCGATCGCGTCGACATTTAGCGGAACTAGCCGCGAACCGAGAACGCGGACGCCGCGCTCGCATCGAGTGCCGCCAACGTGAACAGGTAGGTCGCCTCCGATGGGGCTGTCAATAGCGGTACGCTGCCTCACCATGGCTGCGACCGGACAGGGCCGCGCGAGCGCGCGCGTCAACGTCGCTGGACGCGGCGAGACCAACGTCGCGACCGGCGTCCCCGTGCTCGACCATCTGCTGTCCGACCTGGCCGTCTATGCCTCGTTCGACCTCGCGCTCGAGGTCGCGCCGGGCGCACCAGAGGCCGAGATCGGCATCGCCGCTCGTTCGCTCGGGGAGGCCCTCGCCGAGCCGCTGCGAGCCGAGGGCGTCCGTGGTCACGGGTCGGCCGTCATGCCCGCGGACGAGGCGCTCGCGCATGTCGCACTCGAGGCGTCCGGGCGACCGCTGCTCGTGTCGAACGTGGATCTGTCGCAGGCGCGCATCGCAGGCCTGGCCGGAGATCTGGCGGCTCGATTCCTGGACGAGTTTGCTCAGGCGGCCGGTCTGACCCTGCACGTCCGGCTCGTCGAGGGGCGCGACACGCAGCACGTTCTCGAGGCGATCTTCAAGGCACTGGGCGTCGCGCTTGCACAGGCATGCCGACCGCGAAGGAGGGAGGGGGAATGAAGGAAGTCGTGCGCACCGAGTCGGCGCCCGCCCCGTTTCAAGGCGCGCCGTACTCACAGGCGATCAAGGCGAACGGATTCGTGTTCGTCGCCGGTCAGGTCGGTATCAAGCCCGACGATCCGCAGCCCGTCGGGGACGGCATCCGTGAGCAGACCGAACAGACACTCACGAATCTCCGCGCCATCCTCGAGGCGGCCGGCAGCGGCATGGACAAGCTCGTCAAGACGACGGTGTTCCTTACCGATCTGGGCGACTTCCAGGGAATGAACGAGGTGTACGCAACGCATGTAGACGATCAGCCGCCTGCCCGCTCGACCTTCGAGGTCGCGAACCTGCCGCCCGGCCTGCTCGTCGAGATCGAGGCAATCGCGATCCAGTAGTGGACCCGACAATCGAGGACTTTGTCCGGGGGCTCGATCTCGACGCGTACCTCGTCGGCGGCGCGGTGCGCGACGAGCTGCTCGGGCGTGATTCGAAGGACGCGGACTTCGTCGTGCCGGGAGTGGATTACGACGGCCTGCGCACCGCACTCGAGCCGTACGGAAAGGTGGAGGAGCTCGAGGTCGCCGGGCGCCGCGTCGGCGTGCGTCTCCATCCACGGGACCCGAAGCTCCGCCGCCTGGCGCCGGCGGGAATCGAGTTCGCGCCTCCGCGGGCCGAGAAGAGCACCGGCCCGGGCCGACACGACTTCGAGATCGTCGCCGACCCGGCGCTCTCGATCGAGGCTGACATGGGCCGCCGCGACTTCACCGTGAACGCGATGGCCCGGCGGCTGGAGACGGGGGAGATCGTCGATCCGTTCGGAGGCGCCGAGGATCTGAGGAACGGCGTCCTGCGCACCGTCCGGCCGCGCAGCTTCGCCGAGGATCCCCTTCGCCTCGTCCGCGGTCTGCGCCTCGTCTCGCAGCTCGGGCTCGAGCCCGACGCCGGGACGCTTCAGGAGATGCGCTCCGAAGCCTCGAGCGTCGCGCTCGTCTCCGGCGAGCGCGTGGGGGGCGGCCTTCACGCCGACGGAATGGGTGAACTGTCGAAGCTGCTGCTCGGACGGGAGCCTGCCCGGGCGCTGCGGCTCGCGCGCGACACCGGTGTGCTCACCGCGCTTCTCCCGGAGTTCGAGCAGTCGATCGGATTCGAGCAAGACAGTGAACGGCAGCATCTGCCGCTCGACGAGCACATCTTCGTGGTCGTGCAGGCTGCGGCCGATGCCGGCGCGCCGCTCGCGGTCCGGCTCGGTGCGCTCTTCCACGATCTCGGGAAGCCGGTGGGGAACGGCAAGCATGCGGACCGCAGTGCAGAGCTGGCGGCTGCAGCGATGCGCCGGCTGCGTTATCCCACGAATCTGCGCGCGCACGTGACCCGGCTGGTGCGTGCCCACGCCTTTTCGTTGGAGCACGTCGACGAGCTCTTCGCGCGTCGCTTCCTCCGCGAGCACGGCGACGATCTCGCGTTCGACCTCGTCTCCCATAAGGATGCCGATCTGCGTGGCAAGAAGATCTCTGAGGACGAGCTCGCAGCCGCCGCCAGGCTGCGCGCATTGCTCGAGCAGGAGCAGGGCCAGCCGCACCGCCTGGCGGATCTCGCAGTGGACGGATCGGACCTGATCGAGCTCGGCTTCGCCGAAGGACCGGTGCTCGGCCGGACGCTCGAATCGCTGCTGGACGCCGTCGTCGACGAGCCTGCTCTCAACACGCGCGACCAGCTGCTCGAACGCGCGCGCGCGAATCTCGCATGAGTCTCACGGTTTCCCCCGCTGCCCCTTCCCTCGCTCATCGGGCAAGGACCGCCCGATGAGCGTCCCGTTGATCCGCTGGGACGCGCCGGGGCCGTACACGGTCGCGTTCTCGACGCGGCTCGGCGGCGTCAGCGCCGGCTCCTTCGAGTCCCTCAACCTCGGCCGCAGGACGCGCGACGAGCCCGAGAACGTGGACGAGAACCGTCGGCGGCTCTGCGCGTCGGTGGGAGTCGAGCCAGAACGCCTTGCGCTGAACCGGCAGGTCCACTCCGGCGCCGTGAATCGCGCCGAGGCAGGCGAGCGAACCAGAAAAGGGGATGGTCTCTGGACCGACGAGCCCGGTGTCCCGATGCTCGCGTTCAGCGCCGACTGTCTCCCGATCGCGCTGGCACGCATGAACGGCAAACCGGGCCTGGCGCTCCTCCATGCTGGACGGCTCGGACTGCTCGAAGGGATCGTGCAAGCGGGCGTGGCGGCACTCCGCGGGCCGCTGGCAGCGATCGTCGGGCCCGGGATCGGCCCATGCTGTTACGAGGTCGGCGAGGACATCCTGGCTGCGTACCGCGCGCGCTTCGGACCGGACGTCCTGCAGGGACGCAACCTCGACCTGTGGACGGCCGCCGAGCGCGTCCTCCGCGAAACCGGCGTCGACGCCGTCGAACGGCTCGACGTCTGCACGGCGTGCAACGCGGACCGCTTCTTCTCGCATCGACGCGACGGACAGCTCACGGGACGCCAGGGAGTGATCGGCTATCTCGCCTGAGGCGGTCCGCGTCAACTACGAGCGCATCCGTTCCGAGGTCGGCGACGGCGTCACCGTCGTCGCGGCGATCAAGTACGTCGCGCTCGAAGATCTGCGTGTGCTCGCCGAGGCAGGCATCGAAGTCGTAGGTGAGAACCGTGCGCAGGAGCTCGAGCGCAAGCACGCGGAGTACGGCGACACGTTCCGCTGGCACTTCATCGGGCATCTGCAGTCGAACAAGGTCAAGGTCGTGAATCGCATCTGCGAGCTCGTGCACTCGCTCGACTCGGATTCGGCAGCGGGCCGGCTCACCGTTCCGGCCCTCGTCGAGGTGAATCTGGGCGGCGAGCCGTCGAAGTCCGGCATCGCTCCCGAAGACCTGCCGCGCTTCCTCGAGCTCTACGGTGACGTGCGCGGGCTGATGACGATGCCGCCCGAGACCGCGGACCCGGAGGCGTCGCGACCCTACTTCAGGCAGCTGAGGGAGTTGGCCGAAGAGCACGGTCTGAAGGAGCTCTCGATGGGCACCAGCCAGGACTACAGAGTCGCCGCCGAGGAGGGTACGACGTTCGTCCGCGTGGGGTCAATCCTGTACGGGGAGTAACATTTCGCGCGAGATGGGCTTTGCAGACGTGTGGAACAAGACCCTCGTCTACTTCGGCATCGCCGAGGAGGAGGACTGGGACGAGGAGGCCTACGTCACGGACGAAGACCTGCAGCGGAGCTATGCGGAACGGCCCAACGTGCGACGCCTCGCGCCGCGCCGGCGCGAGCGGGAGTTCGACGACTGGACCGACCCTGAGCCCGCCAACGACAGGACCGCAGTCCTCCGCCCCCGCGTCGCGGCGGTACCGTCGCCGGCCTCCGTGCGGGTCCACCTGGTGGTGCCCCGGAGCTTCAACGACGCGCAGCAGATCGCGGACAAGTTCAAGGAATCGATCCCCGTCATCCTCAACCTCCAGAGCTCAGACCAGGATCTCTCGAAGCGCCTGATCGACTTCGCCAGCGGGCTCACGTACGCCCTCGACGGGGGGATGCAGCGCGTGGCCGACAAGGTCTTCCTGCTGACGCCGCGCAACGTCGAGGTGTCGGCCGAGGAGCGCGCGCGCCTGCTCGAGCGCGGCGGCTTCTTCAACCAGGCCTGAGCAAGGAAGACGAGCTTTTACGCCGAACTGGGTGTCATGGCCGACCGTGCCATGCTCGGCTTGCTCTACGACGCTGTCGACAACGTCGCCGGCTTCGTGCGAGTTTTTGTCACGGTCTACTCGCTGCTGATCCTCGCCTACATCATCACCTCGTGGGTGCGGCTTCCTTACTCGACCTGGCTGAACAGGATCCAGCGGTTCCTCTACGACGTCTGCGACCCGTACCTCCGGTTGTGGCGTCGCATCCTGCCGACCTTCGGGCCGCTCGACCTCTCGCCTGTGATCGGGGTCGCGTTTCTCTACATCCTGCTGAGGGTCATCCTGAGCATCCTCAACCGCCTGCACTGAAAGGGGGAGACCATGACGCTCACTCCCGTGGAAATCAGACATCTCAAACCGGCGAGAAGCATTGTCGGGGGTTACAACAGGACGGCCGTCGACGCGCTCATGGACGAGATCGTGGCGAGCTTCGAAGACGTCTGGCGTGAACGCGCAGATCTCGCCGACAAGGTCGAGCAGCTCGAGGCGGATCTCGTCCGCTACCGCGAGCTGGAGTCGCTTCTGCGGACGACTCTCGTCTCCGCCGAGAAGTCCGCCGTCACGCTCAGAGAGCAGGCCGGGAGGGAGGCTGACCTGATCGTCGAGGAGGCGCGCTCGGAGGCCCGCGCGATCACGCGGACGGCTCGCGCGGACCACGACCGGCTCTTGACCGAGATCCGGCGAATGAGGACGCTGTTGCACTCGGCCCTCGTGCTTGTCGACGAAGAGCCGCCGGAGAAGACCGCCGAGGCAGAGGCTGCCTGACCGGACTACAAAGCTAGACTCCCTGCATGGAAGCGGTTTCCACGCGCCTGCGGTTGCGTGTTCCCCCCGGCGCGAGGAGCGCTCACGTCGTCGGCCGTCACGGTGAGGCGTGGAAGGTCCGCGTCGCAGCTCCGCCGGAAGGCGGTCGCGCGAACGAGGCGGTCGTCCGGTTGCTCGCGGAGACACTTTCGCTGCCGCGTGACGCGGTGACCGTCGTTTCGGGTCAGGGCGCGCGGGACAAGATCGTCCGGCTGGACGGTCTCGACCACACTCAGATCGAACGGCGCCTCACGTCGGCGGCCGCAAAGGAGCACGTCCCGTCGTGAGCACAATCGACACGGATCGGTTCCGCGAGGCCCTGCTCGAGGAGCGCACGCGCGTCGAGGCTGCGATTCAGAACCTCCACGACGAGAATCCCGGCACGCTGTCCGAGGACGCGGGCGAAGAGACGGCGTACGACAACCATCTGGCCGACACCGCAACCGAGACGTACGACCGCGAGCTCGATTACACGCTCGAGGAGAACTCCGAGCATGTTCTCGCGGACATCGACGCCGCGCTGAAGCGGATCACGGAAGGCACGTACGGGATCTGCACGAATTGCGGCGAGCCGATCGCCCTAGAGCGCCTCGAGGCGCTCCCCTGGGCGACGCTCTGCATTGACTGCAAGCGTGATCGGGAGCGTCGTTGACCGAGCGGCTCTCGTCACGGGCGGCCGACATCCGCGTCGGTTCGACGACAGACGGGTTGACACCGATCTCCGTCGCAGAGCGACGGCTGGGCGCCAGCTGGCCTCAATGGCTGAGCCTCGGGTCCGTTGCGCTCGCAGGCATCGCTGCGGATCAGCTGACCAAGTCGATCGTCACGAGTCGGCTCGACCTCAACGACGAGGTGCACGTCGTCGGACCGTTCTCCATCCACCACGTGACGAACTCGGGGATCGCGTTCGGCCTCTTCGCGAGCGCGACATCCATCGTCATCCTGCTGACCGGTCTCGCCGTCGCCTGGATGCTCTACTTCTTCGCCCGCTCGGGATCGCGGCATCCAGTTTTGCCGGTTGCACTCGGGCTCGTAATCGGCGGCAGCGTCTCGAATCTGACCGACCGGGTCCGGCTCGGGCACGTCACGGACTTCCTCGACTTCAAATACTGGCCGGCGTTCAACCTCGCAGACTCCTTCATCGTTGTAGGCGTGGCGGCTCTGCTGCTGGCGCTCGTGGCCTCGGACCGAGACTCATCCGGGCCCCGGCGAGCGCGTGAAGCAACGCGTTCCTGACGAGGCGGCGGGCGAGCGGCTCGACCGCTTCCTCGCCTCCCTGCCTGAGGTCGGCTCGCGCGGAATCGCGGAGCGGTTGCTCGAAACAGGACGAGTGCTCGTCGACGGCCGGCCACTCGACAAGAGCCGGCGACTCACGGGCGGCGAGGAGCTCGAGTTCGAGCCACCGGAGAAGGAGTCCGCCGAGCTCGAGCCGGAGCAGATGGATCTGCGCATCGCCTACGAGGACGAGCATCTGATGGTGGTGGACAAGCCCGCCGGCCTCGTCGTGCACCCCGGATCCGGCCACGCGACGGGCACGCTCGTCCACGGTTTGCTCGAGCACGACATCGCCGGGGGCGATGCGGCTCGCCCGGGCATCGTGCACCGTCTCGACCGCGACACCTCCGGGCTCATGGTCGTCGCGCGCTCGGAAGAGGCTCATGCCCGCCTGCAGGCTCTGGTCCGGAACCGTGCGCTGGAGCGGCATTACGCCGCGTTGGTCGTGGGGAGGCCGCGCTCGCGCACCGGCCGGATCGAGGCGCCGATCGGGCGCGATCGCCGCGACCCCCTACGGCACTCGCTCGATACGGACAAGCCGCGCGAGGCGGTCACCTACTTCGAGGTGAGGGAGCTCCTGCCCCGCCACACGCTTCTCGACGTGAGGCTCGAGACGGGGCGCACGCATCAGATCCGCGTGCACCTGGCCGCGGTCGATCTGCCTGTTGCAGGCGACAACGTCTACGGGCGCCCTCGTGAGCTCGACCTGGGGCGCCAGTTCCTGCATGCGGGACGCCTCGCCTTCCCGCATCCCTTCACGGGGGTGCGAGTGGACGTGGAGTCGCCCCTGCCCGCCGACCTCGGCGCCGCCTTGGAGCGCGCCAGGCTCCAGAGCTAGTGCCCCTACCGGCAATACAAAACGGTCGTACCGGCAAAGCCGGCACGACCTCCTATGGTCGGCATCGCAAGCGATGCCTTGGCGCCGGCTTCTGGCCCGCGATCACGCGGCGCCTGAGCCCACCCTCGCCCTTAGCAAGGCAGACCAGCCTTGCTGCGGTCGAGTGCGGCCTCTGGCTTGGTGCCCGCGACCCAGAAACTCGGCAGCATCACCGGCAGGGGCACTGTCGCTAGAATGCAGCGGTTTTTCGCACCCGACCCGGCGGATCAGCCTGGGTGGCGGTGCCGGCGTTCGACGGATGCCGGTTCCAGCCAGGCCCCACCGGCAGCACTCATCAACTAACCAGAAAGGGGACCTGATCCCAATGTCCGTCGTCTCTATGCGCGAGCTCCTGGAGGCTGGAGTCCACTTCGGCCACCAGACGCGACGCTGGAACCCAAAGATGCGCCGCTTCATCTTCACGGAGCGCGGTGGCATCTACATCATCGATCTACAGCAGACGCTCCAGCTGCTCGAAGAGGCCAACGCTTTCGCCCGGAACGTCGCCGAGCGAGGCGGATCGATCCTCTTCGTCGGCACCAAGAAGCAGAGCCAGGGCGCTGTGGAAGAGCAGGCGGAGCGCGTCAACATGCCCTATGTCAACCACCGTTGGCTGGGCGGCCTGCTGACGAACTGGCGCACCATCTCCGACCGAATTGACCGCCTGCACGAGCTCCGGCGCTTGAAGGACGAGGGCCAGCTCGACCTGCTGCCGGCGAAGGAGCGGATCTCCATGCTCAACGAGCTCGAGAAGCTCGACGAGAACCTCGGCGGAGTGGCCGACATGAAGCGCCAGCCCGACGCGGTCTTCATCGTCGACCTGAAGAAGGAGCAGCTCGCCGTGCGCGAGGCCCGGCGGCTCGGGCTGCCGGTCATCGCCCTCGTCGACACGAACTGCGACCCGGACGAGGCCGACTACGTCATCCCGGGGAACGACGACGCCATCCGGTCCTGCGACCTGGTCGTTCGCGTCATCGCAGACGGCATCGCCGCGGGACAGCAGAAGGCGACTCCCGCCGACTTCACGTCCGCGAAGAACGGAGCTCCGTCGGAGGAGCAGGCGACCGTCCCGGAGGGCGATGGCGAGGAGGCGTCGTCAAGCGAAGATCCCGTCGCGGAGGCTGCGCCGGCGCCGGAGGAGGTGCCCGCCGAATGACGGGCATCAGCGCAGCGCTCGTCAAGGAGCTTCGGGACCAGACCCAGGCTCCGATGATGGACTGCAAGCGCGCGTTGCAGGACACGAACGGCGACATCGAAGCCGCCAAGCGCCTGCTGCGCGAGCGTGGCATGGCGAGCGCCGAGAAACGCGCGGGCCGTGTCACCACGGAAGGCAAGGTTGGTTACCGCGTTGCCGACGAGGGCAAGCGTGGGACGATGGTCGCCGTCGGGTGCGAGACCGAGCCTGTCTCGAACAACGACGAGTTCCTCGCGTTCGCGAAGAAGGTCCTCGAAGCGGTCGAAGCAGACGGCCTGGACGCCGCCGAGAGCCTCGACGAGGAGCGAAAGGAGCTCTCGGGCAAGCTCGGCGAGAACATCGTCGTCGCGGGTACCGCACGCTTCGAGGCAGTCGACGGCGGGCTCATCGAGGGCTACGCGCACCCGCCCGCGAACAAGCTGGGCGTGCTGGTGCAGGTTCGAGGCGGCTCGGGTGACATCGCACGCAAGATCGCCATGCACATCGCCGCCTCGGCCCCGCAGTGGGTCGGCAGGGACGATGTGCCCGAGGACGTCGTGACGTCGGAGCGCGAGATCTTCGCGAATTCGGATGAGGTCCTGTCGAAGCCCGACCAGGCGCGCGAGAAGATCGTCGAGGGAATGCTCAACAAGCGCTTCTTCGCCGATCGTGTGCTGACCGAGCAAACCTGGATCCACGACACGGGCAAGACGGTGGGTCAGGCGCTCTCTGAAGAAGGCGCCGAGGTGCTGGAGTTCGAGCGGTTCGCCCTGACGGGATGACCGTTCAGTCAGAGGAAGCAGTCGCGGAGGCCAAAGGGACGGGGAACCCGGTCTTCGGGCGCATCCTGCTCAAGCTCTCCGGGGAGTCGCTCATGGGCGACCAGGAGTACGGCATGGATAGGGCGACAATCGACGCGATCGCCGAAGAGATCGTGGACGTGCGGGGCACCGGGGTCGAGACGGGAATCGTGGTCGGGGCCGGCAACATCTACCGAGGCATGTCGGCTGCCGCCGAGGGCATGGACCGCGCGACCGCGGACTACTCCGGCATGCTCGCAACGGTGCTGAACTCGTTGGCGCTCCAGGACGCGCTCGAGGACCGTGGCGCCGACACGCGGGTGCTCTCCGCGCTCGAGGTGAAAGAAGTTGCCGAGCCTTACATCCGGCGACGTGCGATTCGACATCTCGAGAAAGGCCGCATCGTGATCTTCGCAGCCGGCACCGGCAATCCGTTCTTCACGACCGACACGGCCGCCGCTCTTCGAGCCCTCGAGATCAATGCCGACGCCATTCTCATGGCCAAGCACGGTACGACCGGGGTCTACGGAAACGACCCGCGGCTCGACCCCGACGCCGAGTTTCTCCCGGAGCTCACGCACCGTGAGGCGATCGAGCGCGGCCTCAAGGTGATGGACACCACCGCACTTTCGCTCTGCATGGACAACAATCTGCCGATCTACGTCTTCGCCCTGGCCAACGGAAACATCCGCCGCGTGATCGCCGGCGAGCGCATCGGCACGATCATCTCGACACCCGCAAAGGAGGAGCGCTGATGGCCACCCCCGATCAGTTGATCCAGGACGCACAGAAGCGCATGGACGCGAGCGTCGAGCACACGAAGACCGAGTTCAACACGGTGAGAACAGGTCGAGCGTCGGCTGCGCTCCTCGACCGCGTCCAGATCGACTACTACGGCCAGCAGACGCCGCTCAAACAGCTGGCGACGATCAATGTGCCCGAGCCGCGGATGCTGACGATCCAGCCGTTCGATCCGAGCTCGATCAAGGCGATCGAAAAGGCGCTCCAGGAGTCGGACCTCGGCCTGACGCCGTCCAACGACGGCAAGATGATCAGGCTCCCGATGCCCCAGCCGACCGAGGAGAGGCGGAAGGAGCTGGTGAAGGTCGTGCGCAAGATCGCGGAGGAAGGACGGATCGCCGTTCGAAACGTTCGTCGGGACGCTGTCCAGCACCTGAAAGACCTGGCGAAGGGTGAGGTCGGCCAGGACGACGAGCACCGCGCGGAGGAACGCGTGCAGAAGCTGACCGACGAGCACACAAAAACGATCGACGACCTGCTCAAGCACAAAGAAGCAGAGATCATGGAGGTCTAACCGCGGAAGGTGCTCCGCACTTTCCGCGGGTTTTGCGAAAGGCCTTCGCTTCGCTCGGTAAAGAAGACAAAACCAAATGAGCATCCTCACGAAGATCAGAACGTTGCGGCACGTTCGTCCAGCGGTCGAGCCCGACCTGCCGGACGTCGCGCATGCGGTCGCGATCATCATGGACGGAAACGCGCGCTGGGCGCGCAAGCGCGGGCTCCCGATCGCCGCCGGGCACCGGGCCGGGACGAAGGCGCTCCGGCGCACCGTCGAGGCGGCGATCGATCTCGGCGTCGACTCGCTCGCGGTCTACGCGTTCTCGACCGAGAACTGGAACCGGCCTCCGGACGAGGTGGAGCTCCTGATGGAGATCTTCACCGAGACGATCGAGCGCGAGCTGCCGGACCTCGTACGTCAGGGAGTGCGGACGCGCTTCATCGGCCGCCGCGACCGGGCGCCGGACGCGCTCCAGCAGCGAATGGCCGCGCTCGAGGGGGAGACCGAAGGGAATCGCACACTCAATCTCTGGATCGCGTTCGACTACGGTGGCCGGGCCGAGATCGTGGACGCCGCGAACCGTGCGGTCGCCGGCGGCAGAGAGGTTGACGAGGAGACCTTCGCGACTTACCTCAATGCGCCCGACATGCCGGACCCCGATCTCCTGATCCGTACGTCCGGCGAGCTGAGGATCTCCAACTTCCTCCTGTGGCAACTCGCTTACGCGGAGCTCGTCTTCGTCGACACACTCTGGCCCGATTTCGGCGAGGACCAGCTCCGCGCCGCCCTCGACGATTACGCCAGCCGCAGGCGCCGCTTCGGCGGCAGGTAGTGGCTCCCCTCGTTTCGCGCGTGCTGGTCGCGCTCGTCGGCCTGCCGCTGGTGCTACTCGTCGTCTGGGCAGGCGGCTGGTGGCTGTTCGCGCTGGCCGGAGTGGCGGCGGTTCTCGCGCTACACGAGTACGCGCTCATGATCCGCTCGCTCCGTCCGGTCATCCTCGCGGCGTATGCAGGAGCGCTCTTGTCGCTCCTCGGTGCACAACTGGGCGGCCTGCAGTGGACGACGGCGGGCTTCCTCAGCACCATGGTGCTCGCATTCCTCTTGCACTGGGTCGCCACCACGCGGCAGTCGGCAACCGTGGCGATCGCGTCGACGGTGCTCGGCGCGGGCTGGATCGGGCTGGGCCTCGCACACCTGTTGCTCCTGCGCGAGATTCCGAGCCAGGGAGAGCTTGCGACGTTCACGGTGCTCCTGGCCGTCTGGGCCGGCGACATCGGTGCGTTCTTTGCGGGGCGGCTGATCGGCAGGCACAAGCTTGCGCCTGCCCTCTCACCTGGGAAGACCTGGGAAGGGTTCCTCTTCGGAACCGCGGCGACGATCTTCGTCGCGTTCGTCGCCCTCTACAAGCAGCACTACCTCTCGATCGGGCAGTCGATCGTGCTCGGCGCCGTGATCGCGATCGCCGCGCCTCTCGGCGACCTCTTCGAATCCGCTCTGAAGCGGGACATGCAGGTCAAGGACAGCGGGCGCCTACTGGCGGCACACGGCGGCGTGCTCGACCGGATCGATTCCCTGCTCTTTGCCGTGGTGGCGTCCTACTATCTGCTGCGTGCTTTCAACGCGGCCTAGAGCCGCTTCGCGTAACGGACTTCTGCGATGTCGAAGCCGAAGAGGCGGATCTCGCGGGCGGTGCGGTCCACTGACCAGCCTGCGATCTCGTAGAAACGCCGCGCTCTCGGGTTGTCGTCCAGGACCCAGAGAATCGCCTCCCGGTGCCCGAGCCGGCGCAACTCCTCTTCGCCCGCCTCGATGAGCT
>Ga0307308_10000002_pt1 | contig 67335 bp, 69 predicted proteins | sample ER_DNA_195_FD_194501 | JGI IMG/M metagenome (GOLD analysis project Ga0307308, IMG submission 194501) | Bulk soil microbial communities from the East River watershed near Crested Butte, Colorado, United States - ER_DNA_195 | ecosystem: Environmental > Terrestrial > Soil > Floodplain | place...
GGCGAGTCGTTCCGGCCCTGATGTCGTAAGTCCGCATCGAGCCGTCGCTGGCTCGGTAGAGGATCTGATCGTCGAGCGTGAAAAAACCGTAGCTGCGTGCCTGCTCGACCTCGGCGGGAAGGAGATGCAGCTCACCCCCGATAAGCAAGCGATACCCCGCGAAGTCTGATCCGATGCCTCGACCAAATGCGATCAGCTGCCACGAACGATCGTTGGCGGCCGTGATGATGTTCCAAGCAACACCTCCGAACTCGCGTGGAGCTGAGATGCTGTACTTGAGTGTGCCGCTCGAATCGACGGCCTCGAGCGCCGAGTGGTCGGCCCAAATCTGCTGATAGAGCAGTAGTCCAGTCTTGTCCCATGCAACAAAGCCGACCCCGCTCCCATCTGTGGGCGGGGGGACGACCTCGCGGACCTGCTCGCCTGTGCGCGAAAGAAGGCGAACGCTTGAACCGCAGCAGTCGCCATAGACGGGGAACCACTGGCCGTCGGGCGACAGTAGCGCCCGTCGAGATGTGAACGCGGAGGTGTCCGCAGGTGCCCGCACCACGGTGCCATCGGTCTTGACGAGATCGACCCGGAAGATCGTGCGTGGGGGCTTCCCCTGCGCGCTCGCGGTCGGAGAGATATCGACCGTGACCAGAAGCGCCGAGGAGTCTTCAAGCCACGACATCGCCCCAATCGGTCCTGGCACGTCCCGCACGTGAACGAGTTGGGGTCGCTCAGGCGAGGAGCCGCTCCGATCCAGGCGGAACAACACGGCGCGCGAGCGGTCGCGCGTGATCACCCCCAGGAACCGTGCATCTGGAGAGACCAGTGCGGTGCGACCGGTTAGCTCCGCAGGCAACACCAGGCGCTCGCTGGGGACCGTACTGGCCGCACTCGGTGCGGGCGTCGCGGTGGCGGGCGTGGCTGGCTCCTGACGGCGTAACTGCGTCCCCAACAGCAACATAACCAACGCGAGGACCACGCCGATGCCAAGCGTCAAGCTCCACCCGCGACGTTCGACCCTTCGCAGGGCGACCTCGGGCACCGGGCGACGATCGATGAGCGCCCGGATGCGACCCTGCATCTCGCGGTCCTCGTAGTTCATGCGAGATCCTCCTTGAGGACAGCACGCGCTCGAGAGAGCGTCTTGCCAATGCTTGCTTCGCTTAGCCCTAGCGTCGAGGCAATCTCGGCGTAGTCGGCGTCGAAGTAGTAGCGGAGGACGATCGCGCCTCTCTGCCGGGGTGGAAGCTTCCGAATCGCGGCTTCGAGGTCCGGATCGATTGATGCTTCCGTGGCTTCGTGTTGCTCGAGCAGCGGAAAGATCCGCTCCCACACCGCCCGTCGCCGCAGTCTGGAGACCGCCAAACGGACGACGACTCGGCGCAACCACGCCAGTGGCTGCCCGACTTCATCGAAGAATCTTCTCTGCCGAATCGCTCTTTCAAACGCGTCCTGCACGATCTCCTCGCCTTCCGCGTTTCCAACCAGAAACGCGGCTACGCGGTACAGCGGTGGCCGGCACTCGGCGTAGATTTGCTCCCAGCGCGGATCCACTCGATCCCCTTCAGCGCCGTCTTCTAGATACATAGACGCACGACGCGACGAATTCGGGACACGCGATCGCCATGCTCGCGATCTTGGCGGGTCCAGAGCCATGTGGCGCGAAGAGGTCATGGGTTCGCTGTGACTGAAGAGAGGACAATTCGACGACCCCGTCGTTATTCACTGCGACAGCACGCATCCAATGGTTCTGGGAGACCGGGACCAACCGCCGCGTGAAACTGTGATCAACCCAGGCTTTCGTGGCTCGATCTCCTCCTGAGTCGGAATCCCCAACGGGCCGGCACCGGCTTCGGTGGCCGCGACCTGATACCAACTAGGACTCGCGCTGACCAACGAAATCCGGGCGTAGCGCGCATTTTTCCCCGCCATGTCGGCACCGGGAGAGAGTCAGCCTCCGCTCGGTCGGCCTTGCTCGATGTCGTCCGTGTAACGCACGGTCGATATGGGGAAGGCGCCTGACCACCTTCGCGCACCGCGGCTGACCGCGGCGAGGTGCCATTCCGATGACCAGAGTTCGCGACAGTGCCGCTGGGCCCAACGAACGTACTGCACATGCTGGCTAGCACCGGACCACAGCAGCATCGCCCTGCGGTTCGTCCAGATCGAGAAGTTCATGATCGTCCACGGGTCCACGACACTGAAGTGCCCGCGAATAAATGCCGGGTCGCGGGCGGTATGTCCGTAGAGTTCGCGAAAGCGGCGGATCGTGGGAACGATGTACCACCAGTGCCGTAGTCGCATTCGCGTGATCGTGGCGACCGCGGAGCTGGACGGCGTTCCATCCGTCACGTGAACATCCCAGCAATGGCGAGCAGCCGCGCGAGACACGGCTCGGGGACCACCGCGAACACCGTGCCGACGACTATCGCGCGGGTGATCGGAGTGCGCATCAGGCAGAGCGCCGCATAACTGTGGAAAACAGTCGCACGTCTAGCGCTGGCAAGCAAAGCAACACCACGTTGTAACGGCGCTCCGCAGAACGGTGCCTCGCTCACCAGTACAAGCGGTAGCGCGTGGGACTCCGGTGTCGATGGCGAGATGAATTTGGACCCGCGAGGTGGGCGAGGTGAAATGCGAATTCGTGGGGCGGTCACCGCCGGCGTGAGGAAACTCGGCGTCATGCGTTACCCATCGGAGCCGTCTGGGTCCTTACGCAGGGAAGCGGTGTCACGTCCGGGATCGGAGGAAATTGCTCGTGCTGAGGACGGCAGTCGGAGGGGTACGCGTAGAGCGTGTACTCGAGCGCCGCGTTCCCGACCGAGATCCGCAGATTCCAGCAGCCCGGCTTGGAAAGCCGCAGGGTCGCGAGGGAAACGGCCTGTCCGCCCACAGTAGTGGTTGGCTTCGCGTTTACGACATCAGCCCGGGCTGCGGTGTCGTCGTGGTTCGTCGCAGCCTCGAGCCGGGGTGTCCCCTGACCGCCGATCAGCTGAATGAAATTGTCGCCCTGGTAGTTGAGGTTGAACGGTCCGCCCACCGAGAGCAGGGCACCCTGGACGAAGTACCACTGGAAAGGGCCGACTTGGCGAATGACCGAGCGCGCGGCCGCGCAATCGGACGGCACCGGCCACGGGGGGCTGGTGCGCTGGCCGACGACCGCGTCGACGGTCTCCCCCGTCCTCGCGTCGAAACAACACACCCGAAGCGGATCGAGTTGCGTCGAGCCGTAGATCACCGAGTACACCGGAGCCTCGCGGTCGCCCGGCCAGGTAAGAATCACCCGCACGAGATCGGCGGGTCGGACGTGGCGGCGATCGAAGCCACCTTGCTCTTCCGCTTTGGCGAGAGGGTCGTCGTACGACATGAGCCCCGCCGGGAGCGCCTTGAGCCCAGTGAAATCGATCTCGTCTTCACTTTCGTACTTTCGCGTCTCGATCGCGAGCCGGTCACCGTTCATGAAGCTGATCCGCAGAACCTCCTCATTGGCGTTTCGGTAGTAGTAGGTGAGTCGTTCCGGGCGGTCGATGCCGAACGCGGCGGGCGAAAAGCGCGCCACGCCGGCGACAAATTCGCTGCCCGGCCAGGTCGTCTCGGCCGTCTTCGCCGCGACGGAGCGTCCTTCATCCATGCTCATCACGCCCGGTCGGAGGTTGACGCCGACGAATCCGACCGCGCTAAAGCAGAGCGCGCCGACTAGCACCTTCGTCAGCACCCCGAACGTACCGGGCATAACTCGTCGCGCGCTGAACGGGTCGCTGGCGGCCCGAAGCCCGTCCGCGAGCAGCGCGAAGATCGCTGAGGCGAGGACGACAAAGACTGCAGGTATGAGGGTTGGAAGCTCTGCGGTGATCGCATAGAACTGGATCCCGCCCAGCATCTGTCCCCACTCAGGTACCCGACTCCGCAGGGGCCCCACCCGCCCGAAGTCGCCGACGAGAAAGGTCGCGCCGGCGAGGAAGAGGCCAATGAGGCCGAGCTCGGCGAGGAGAAGCAGCACGGCACCGGTCTCGAGTGCGGCGACGGTCAGCAGCTGCGGACCGACCGTCGCGAACAGGTGAGTAGTGATGAGCCTGCGCCCGGGCGCGCCCACCGAGCGCGCGGCCTCGATGAAGGGCGCCGCCTTGGCGCGGAGCGTTTCCGTACGGACGAATTCGCTGATCTCAGGCCATCCGACCACGGCCAGCGAGGCGATGAATCCCGCGACGCCCAGGGGCCGCGTGACCAGCACCAGCATGATCGCGAGAAGCAGCTGCGGGATCGTGCCCAGACCCACTGCGATGACACGAACGACGCGCGCGAAGGGTCCGCCGTACCAGCCGCTCGCCAGACCGAGGGAAAAGCCGATGCCCAGGCGAAAGAGCGCCGACGCGACGACGACCGAGAGGCTCAGCCACGCCCCTGCGAGGACGCGCGACCACTGATCACGTCCGAGCGGGTCAGTCCCGAGCCAATGCTGAGCGTCGGGAAGCGTCGGCGGGAACTGGATCGAGCTCGTGCCATCCGGTAAGACCCTGATAATCGAAGACTGATTCGCGCTCGGATCGTATGGGGCCAGTAGGGTCCCGAAGATTCCCATCAGCAACAACACGAGCGTGCCGGTCAGGCCGATGAGCAAGGCCGGATTCGAGAAGAGTCGGCCCACTTCGCGACGTATGCTCACGCGCTAACTCTCACCCGCGCCCTGGCCAGATCCGCAGCTAGCCCGAGCAACGCACTGCCGACCGCGAATGAGAGCGCGAGCGCGACTGCGAGCTCCATCCGCCCATTTCCCAGCGCCTGCACGAACGTGAGACCGGCGCCACCCCAGATGAAGACGTACTCAATCAACACGAGGCTCGAGAGGGCCCCGCGCGCGGCGAGCACGACCGCCGCAATGATGTTTGGCGCGGCATTGGGCAAGACGTGGCGCGGGAGGATCTGCCGCGCCCCGAGACCCTTTGCGATCGCCGTTCGAACGTAGTCGGCGTGCCGGATCTCCTCGACCGCGGTCGCGCTCAACCGAAAGATGTACGCGGCGGGACGAATACCCAGCGCCAACGATGGCAGCACGAGATGCTCGTCGACCCCGAACCCCGCAATCGGGAGGAAGCGGATGCCCGTCTGCACCCAGAGCAGGAGCATTCCGAGCTCGATCACCACCGCCCAGAAGAACGCCGGGAGCGAGGACGCAAGCGTGCTCATGGACCACGCCAGGGTCTTGAGCGGGCGGCTGCCAGACCAGCCGTACGCGATGCCCGCCGGAACCCCGATCGCGATAGCTCCCACCATCGAGACAAGCATCAAGATCGCGCTGCTGCCGACCGCGGCCGCGAACGGATTCGACTCCTGACGAAACAGCTGCGACGTATTCATCAGCAGCGAGTTCGCACGCAGTTCGCGTGTGTCGAGTCGGGTTGGATCAGCAAGGAACAAAACGACAACGTAGGCGACCACCAGGGGAAGCAGCGTGTCGAGGAAGATGCGAGCACTTCCCGACAGCAGGCGCGTGCGAAGAGCGCGCCACCCGCGCATCGACCGGTCATACACTGCGCACTCCCAATCCGCAACGACCGCTAGACCCGCTCCTCGGCCACCAACTCGACGAGTCCCATCGCGCTCACTCGGCTTGAGCCGTCCGTCATGCACCCAGAAGTTAGCCTCACGCGACTGCTCGGACGGTCACCGTCCTAGGCAGCTTGCAATCCGTCGTTCACCCGTCCAGTATTACTATGCCGCTGCTTGTGAATGCCCTCTCGAGCGGGTTTGTTGCGGCTGTGTTGCTATACGCCGCCATTTCGAAGGCCGGATCATTCGACGCGTTCGCCACCGGCCTCCCATTATTCGGGTCGCGGGTTCGTCCACTCATCGCCGGACTTGTGATCACGACCGAATTAGTCGTCGCGGTCGCGCTGCTGTCCGGGCGAGTGTCGCCAGTTGCCAATCTGGTCGCGATCGCGGTGATTTCGGTGTTCACCGTCTTTCTCCTCGTCCTCCTCACAGGGCGCGTCCCCGCTCGGTGTCAGTGTTTCGGCAGCGGGGGAGATCCGGTGTCGGCCCGCGATGTTCTCCGCAATCTCGCTCTCGTCGTCCTGCTTGCCAGCGGCGTCGTTGGAGACCCGAGGCCACCTGACATGTTCGGTCTCCTGGCTGGAGGGACGGTCTTCGCGCTACTGCTCGTCGGGAGTGCTGCTCGCGTTCTGACCCAGGCTGGAGTCCGCTGGAGGGGTAGCCATGGACCAATCATTGCCGTTCATCGTTAGTTACGTCCTGCTCTGGTTGCTGCTGTTGTTCATCGCCGCCGTGCTTCTTGTGGTGGTCCGCGAAGTAGCTCTGCTACGGGTGCGGATCGGCCCGGAACCTGGAGCCCTCGCGACCGATGAAGGTCCCAAGATCGGCGCCCTCCTGCCTCAGTTCGAGGCCACCGCGCTGAGCGGCGTGCCCGTCCGCATGGGGCCTCGACCGGGCTCCACCGTGCTGGTCTTTGCATCGCCGCATTGCCGTCCATGCCGGGACCTCCTGCCGGCGCTTCAGCGAGTCGTCCGACGGGCAACCCGGATCCAGTTTGTTCTCATCGTCCACGGCGACCAGAGCGAGGTCGAATCGCTCATGAGGCTGTACGAACTCGATGCTCCTGTTATCGCCGACGCCGATCACCGCATCAGCAAGCTCTTCGGCGTCGAGACGGTACCCGTCGCCATCCTCGCAGACGGCGATTGGACCGTGGTCACCAAGGGGATCGTGAACAACGAGGAGCATCTCGAGGCTCTCCTCCGCAAGCAAGTCACGCCTCAAGGGGATCGTGACTTCACGTCCGTCCCGGACCTGATCGAAGCCGTGACCGAAAGGAGGTGATAGTTGATGGAGAAACTCGTCCGCACGATCGGGCTCGAGCTCGCTGCGACTGAGTCACGCCGTCGGTTTCTCGGGCGTTTCGGACGCGCGGTGCTGGGAGTCGGCTTAGGGGTCGCGTTCTGGGCGAGCGGCGAGTCCCCGGCGCTTGCCGGCCCATTCATCGAGTGCTGCCCGGAGTGCTGCCCGCCCTTGGCAAACTGCCAGCCTGGGAACCCTGGGGTGACGTGCCCGAACTGCAACACCGTGGGCGCTGTGTGCCCGAACCAATGGGAGCACACCTACAGCTGGTGGTGTTGTGGCCAAGTGGGGCTCCGCGAATGTGCCGACTGCAAGTTGCCGGATGGGACCTGCTGCGGTTGCACCCACAACCCGGGCGGACCCTGCTGATCGACGAGTGGACGCGAGGGACGGCGGCATGAGGTGTCCGTGGCCGAGATAGGGCTCGCGATCGCGCTCGCCCTGGCCGTGTTCCTCGGTATCGCGCAAGCCGGGACGGCCTGAGGATGCTCAATGGCCGCCACGGTCTACTCTGCCGTGCCGCAGAGCTCCTCGCGTCCACTGCGCCTGCTGCTCCTCCTGCTTCATGCGACCGGCGGGCTCGTCGGAGGCTGCCTCACTGGAGCGCTGCTGGGACTAATTGGGCGACTGCTCGGTCCGGCCCCGCCCGTAGTGCTCGTTGCGATCCTGATAACCGTAGCGTTGGTTGAATTCCGTCGCGTGAACCTCGGCAGGTACCAACCGCAGCGAGGAGTTCCTCAGGATTGGCTCAACTGGCCGCGCGCCGTCTACATGAGCGCGTATGGGGTCGTGCTTGGCGCAGGGCTACTCACGCCCTACGGCTCATCCTCAGTGATCGCGCTAGCGGCAATCGCCATGCTCAGCCGCGACGTGGTCGTCGGCGCGCTGGTCTTGGGCCTGTACGGGCTGACACGGGCAACTGCGGAAATCGTGACCGGGATCGCAGCGGCATCGATCGGCCTGGGCCTCGCCACCGGCAAGGCCCAGAGAGCAAAGGCGATGCTACGACGACCAATGGCTGCGCTTGCCCTGTTGAGTGCAGTCGCCATGGCTTTGGCCGGGCACTCCTAACTTCTCGTGTTGGTCGAACCTCCGCCCGCGCGGGTGGTCCGGAGCGGCAATCTCGTAGTCGTTGACCAGCTGCAAAAATACATGAGGGACGGGCCTTCTTTTGCGCACGGCGGAGGTTGAGTACGTCTGGGAACCGAGCGCAGGTGTGGCGCAGGCCCAGGGCTGCCGCCGCTTTGGTGAAGCTGCGCAAGTAGCCGCTGCCGTTGTCGGTGAGCACGCGGCGCACGGGGATCCCTTCCGCATCGAAGAACGCGATCGCGCCGGCGAGGAAAGCGCGGCTGTGAGCTCACGCCGCGCATGTCGTGCGGGAGTTCGTTGACCACCAGACTGATCGGGAGTCGAACAGCTGACGATGACGGTCTTGTAGCGGGTGTCACGCTCACGGCGCGACGTAGATCGCAGGCAAGGACAAGATCGCGCGAAGACAAGCCACCAAGATGCGCTCGAGCTCGGTCACGTTCACTTCTAGATCCGACGATGCCGGCATCTCACGATGCATCACAGCGTTACGGGCACGGCGCGCGACCTGGAGTCGTTCCCGGAGGCGGACTGCCTGAGGTCTCCGAACCAGGGCGACGGCGCGTTCTTCGAGGTCCGTAGCGCGACGCGAACACAGGTGTGATGTGGCCGACCAACGATCGCGTCAACCAGGCGCCCACGAGCGTCGACATCGGGCCCACCCCTGCCTGCAGTGGACAGGCGAGTGATCAAGGCGTGCGATGCATCTACAACTTCAACAACTAGGCTCGAGGATGAGATGAGAATTCTAGGAATGAGAACGATTGCGATCGCGGTCGTGCTAGGCACCGCGAGCCTGGCAGGAGTCGGACTGTTGGCTCTGGCAGGCACACTTGGTGGCCCGACCTCGAAACCGACTCCTCCCCCTGGGCATTCGATTGCGGAAGCCCAGGCAATCATTGACACGGCGCGTACGCGCAACGAGCGTTACTTGAAGGACTTCGTCGCTTCCGGACGCGACCCGCGGTCGCTCCAGCGCCTCGAGATTGCAGCCACTGGCGATGTTCCTCCTACTCTCGCTGAAGCAGTGCGTGCTGCGCAGCTGGTCGCGCGCGCGTCAGTGATACACACAACATTCGCGAGCGGGGCTGACGGCTTTCCTGTCACGACATCCACACTGCGACTAACGGAGGTATTGAAGGGTCCTGCCGCTCACTCCGTCGGGACGGAGGTCCAGGTCCTCCAAGTTGGAGGTCCCGTACCTCAGCCCAGCCCGGTGGGCGGCGGCCTAGCGCAACTGACTACTGACGAACTAATGTTGACCGGCGACGATGTCATTATTCTGGCGAATTTCCGGCCTGATCTCGGAGTTTTTCAGCCCTTATCGGGCGCGGGCCTCTTCTTCAACGAGAACGGCCGGATTTTGCCAGAGGAATCCAACCGCTTTGGGGACAGCCTTACTCCAGCCACTCCTGCCGCGTTGCTGGCGACAATGAGGCAGTACATTCCGTGAGCCTTCGGGCTCGCGCACGTACGCCGGCGAGTCCGGCGATCCGCAGCCCGGCGTAGGCTGGTTCCCCGCTCACTTACTCCGGCACACCTGGGCCACACGATTCATGGCAAACGGCGGGGACCTTCTGACGCTCAGGCGTCAGGGAGGATGGCCTATGTGCCTCGAAGGGGTTGCCGATTCCGCCAATCCATCAGGCCTCGCACCGGAAAACGCGGCCGTAGCGAGTGAGCACCTTGCGACCCTCGGTCGTTGTCTGACCGACCTTTCGGAGCGCGAGCGTGAGGTGATCGGCCTGCGCTTCATCGCGCGACTGGCTCGCCGCCGCACGAGTCGGCCGCTACGCGTCGCTTCGACCTCGTAGACTCGCAAGGATCTTGCGTGGGTCCATGAGAGTCGATTCTGTGGGTGCCCATGGCGAGGCGACGAAGGACCCCGCCGTTTCGTGGCGCGCCGTTCTCGAGATCGTGCGAGCGCTCGCCCTTGCTGTGGTCATCTCGGTCGTCCTCAATCTCTTCGTCGTGCAGGTCACGGAAGTCCGACAGCGCTCGATGGAGATGACGCTCGAACAGGACGATCGGGTGCTGGTCAGCAAGTTGGACTATCGCTTCGGTCAGCCACACGCCGGCGACATTGTCGTCTTCGACCCGCCGGAACCAGGGAGCACCATCCCGTTCGTTAAGCGGGTCATCGGAGTCGGCGGCGACACCATCGATCTCCGCGACGGCGACGTGTTCGTGAATGGGAATCCCGTGGAGACTCCCCAAGCGCGCGGCCGCACGCTCCCGCTGGGGACGGTCGCGTTTCCGTTCCTAGTGCCTGAGGGGCAGGTCTTCGTCCTTGGTGATAACCGCCAGGTCTCGTCCGACTCGCGCTCGTTCGGCCCCGTGCCGGTCGGAAACATCGTCGGGAAGGTCGTGATGCGCTTCTGGCCCGTGACGCGCATCCGTTTCTTCGACTGGTAAGGGTGGAGCTCTCCGGTGGTCTGGTCGCGCTATACGACCGATCAAATCGGACGGGAGTTCCGTCGATCGTTCGCTCGCAACGACCCCCTCTGCCGCGTGTGCGATGGGCGTACCTAGCGTTCGAGGCGATCGGTGGCCAGGACATCTGGTAGCGCCGCACGATTAGCGCGCGGACACTAAGTCTGACCGGTATTAGCGGCGGTGACCCCGATCGCGAGACGACGCGGTCCAAGGTGGTGGGGCTCGTGTCTCGGCGATCTGCCGGTCGGTTGGCGAGGTCTTGTATTACATAATGCGAGTCCCTATAAGAATCCACCGAGCTACATGCGGTGATGGTCGCTCACACAACTCTCGCGCGGAGGTCTTCATGCCAGATGTTCGTCGTATCCTTCTCGCGCTAACAACTGCGGTCAGCGCCACGTTATGCAGCACACTTTGGTTGTCAGTCGCCGATGTAGCACCGGCAAGTGCCGCGACCTGCACGGGAAGCACGGGTCCGGGCATCGCCCCGCCATCGTCCGTGCCCTCGGGTATCCCTGGGTTCCATGCGCACTGGTTCGGTCAGTCGGGGTACCCGACCCTCTGCCCCGGCGAGAAGTCGACCGCGACAGTGGCGTACTACAACTCCGGCTCGCTCGGATGGGTCTCCAACAAGATGGGCGAGATGGCGTTCCTCGGTACCTGGGAGCCGTCCCCCGGCCAAGACAAGGCGAGTCTGTTTGGCGGTGACGGTACCATCGGTTCGCCGGCCACGGGTTGGCCGCGCTACAACCGCGTCGCGGCGCAGTCCGCCGCATACATCGGACCGGGCCAAGTCTCCTGGTTCCAGTTCCAGATCCAGGCGCCGCAGACCCCGGGCGTCTACAGGCTCTTCATCCGGTCGCTCATCGAGGGCGCGCAGTGGATGGAAGACTTTGGCGTCTTCTGGCAGATCACTGTGAAGCTGTCGGACGTCGAGCCGCTCATTACCGTCGCGCCGACCGAGAGCGCGACTCTGCCCGTGAACACTACGCGCTCGTACACCGCGACCGTCAGCAACCTCAGCGGCTGTGTTGACCTCGCCTTCGTCGACGCCAACACGTACCCGGGCGACGGCACATTCCGCGACGCCGGGAATGGCACCGCTGACCTATCTTCCAACGCGGTGATCACGTCCATTAACGGGGTAGCTGTCGGCGCAACTGGTGGCACTGCGTACTTCAGCTGCGTTGCGATCCCGTCCGATGGCAAGATTACGTTCACCATCCGGTCCGGGACGACGGACGCTTACGTGCGTCCAGTCGTGTTCCACGACGAACCCGACAACAATCGGTTTGACCTCGACGCGAGCGGTCGCCCCACCGACAAACCCTTCGGCGTAGGAGGAGCCACGCGCTTCAACTGAGAACCTGCGGCCGGGCGGTTCACTGACCTGCCGCCAAAGTCGCGCAGACCACACGGACCCGGGGCTAACCCCCCGGGTCCTTCGTCAACGTTTGGACCATCCAGCGCGTTTCGGCTGACGGCTCGACCACGGAGACTTGTGCTCCAGCGAGGCGGCGACGATCTCGTGTGGCTCTGCGCTCGGGAGTGAGGTCGCAGGTCGAGGGAGCCTTCGATCGCGTGGCGTGCGTCGAATGGAGAGCGTGGGTCTGACGAGGGCCGGGCAGGTTTCGCGGGTCTTGGGAAGAGGCGTTTCGTCCAGGGCCCCAAATCATCAACGTTGTCCAAGTGTTACTTGACTTTCACTACTCCGGCGGGATGCTCGAAACAACGCGAGTGCCAGTCGAACTCGCGTCAGGAGGACTACCAGGGCCGGTCTGCGGCGGGCATCGGCCGAATCGCTCGGCGAGAGTGACCTAGAGGGCTGGAGCGAAAAGTGATAACAAGGGGACCCAACGGATGAAAACGATGGTCGGCGGCGCCGCTGCAATCGTCGTTGCACTCGCTGTCTTCACTGGGCGGCCATTCGCGAGCGAGGTGCAGGCGGGACAGGCCAGCGCGAACCCTATCAACATCGTCGGGGCGCCTTCGGCAGCAGGCACGGTCACCCACGACAATCCCGTGCTCGGGTATCGCATGAGTTTGCCCGATGCGTACAGTCGCTCCGAGTCATCGATCGCGAACGTGGCGAACGGGCAAGAACTGCTCGGTTTCGACGTCTACACGTCTCTGACGCAAGCGCAGTCGCGTGAGAGGTGCCTCACGGATCGGGGGGGAACCCCACCTGCCACGTTAGCGGCGTACCTCGGCGTTGAGGTCTACCGAAATGGGGCCGGCGTGTCGGCGGCTCAGTGGGCAAAGACGCGTCGCAATGCGCAGAGGCGAACGGTACAGCCGGCGACGGTCAACGGAACTGAGGCAGCTAGACAGGTCGAGGACGGAAAGAGTTCTGCATACGTGATCAGCGCCCACGGACGTATCTACGTTCTGTTTTCTCTCGCGACGCCGTCGCAGCATCCGCTCGACGACATTGCAGCGAGCTTTACGGCGCTCCAGCCACAACCCCCCTCAGCACCGACGACGAAACAGCCGCCGCAGCAGGCTGCGCGCGATCTTGCCCAGAAGCTGGCCGTAGCGTTCCAGAACCGGGACGCTGACGCAGTGGCAGCGCTGGTGATTTCGTGCTCCCTTGGCGTTTTCGCGATTGTTGAGCCAGTACAGCCAGGTGACGGATCGTGTTGCGTCCTGAACCGTGCGGTCACTTCTCTCATTCAAACTCTTCGGGATCGATTCGCGACCGGGGCGCTGGCTGTGGTCGTTAACCCGGATGTACAGACCCAGGCGGCCGAAGGCGGAGTGCGGTACTTCGTGCGTTCCACCTGGAGCGACGCTGGTCAGGTGACTCCGATCGATCTCTTCCTCGGCGAGAGCGAGGGCCAATGGAGGTGGGTGCAGGCAGTTCACCACTACCAACGAGCGGCCCTCAATCTTAAGAAGTGTGTCCCGTACCGGAGTCCCTGGGTCGATCCCGGTGCGTCGTGCTGAACCCGAGATCTGAAATGACGGCAGAAGAAACGAGAGGTCACCGACCGATGTCGAGATCGACTCCGCGCATGGCGCTGACGACGCTCGTGCTCGCCATCGTCGTTACGCTGACAATGACAACACAGGCGTACGCCGCCGATGCGCTCGTCTACAACCCGCTCCAGATGCTCAACTCGACGGTCAGCACGTATTCCGGTCACCCGGTTCGCTTCTTCGCCGGCTGGACGAACCCGTTCGCGATGGATCTCAACAGTCCCGGCGAATACGCGGACGCGCCGGTCTATCTGGCGGGCAGCGGTTGGTCGACGGCGATCGTGAAAACCGGTCCGGACGCGCCCTTCGGTTGGAACACATACAGGTGGATCGGCGGCGTGTGCACATGGGTCGGCGTCGAGTACGCATGGCCGGTGACGCTGGTTCTCCCGAACGGTAGTCAGACGGCTGGCTTCGCGATCGCGCACCTGAGCGACTACTACTACGGGGCCGGCACGAACGTTTCCCAGGGCTCGCAGATCGGCACCCTGTCATTTCTGAGCAGCCCTGGCACCGCATATAGCGACACCGCATGTACCAGCGTGACTGCGACCGCTCCGCACCTCCACATTGAGTCAGCGCGCACCGGCACCACGTCCAATAACGACGTTGACCCCATCAGTACGGCATGGTGGCAGCCGTACTGGTACTACCAGTACCCCTAAGACCAGTGGCGTGCCGGGATACCGCAGCATTCGACCGCGCTTGCCGAGCTAGTCACGAAGAGACCCGGGTCGGCCCGACCCGGGCCTTTTTGTCTGAAGTCGTTCTGCGTTGGGTCTGCGCCGTCGCAAGAAGCGCGCGTGACGCTCTCGACCGTCGGCTGGAGAGCTTTCGGCTCTGATCTCCAACGGCGACGACCTATGGGATGCCCGTCCGGTCAGAGGCCGCGGTCACATCTGCATCCTGCAACTCCAAAGGGAGAGGAGATGACCCTACGCGCTCACCGTCGCCCCTTCGCAGCTGGCCCGCGATACCACGTCGTACCAATTCATCAGCGGCCAGCCGCCACGAGCGAGGCGCCGCGCGAGGGCTTCGCGGCAGAGTCGGCGAAAGAATGGGTACTGTCCATGCCGCCACCGCGCGCCCAACTCGGCCAAGTGACATTCGTAAAGGTTGCCGAGTGCGTAGCGCCGCCCGAATCCGTACTGGAGCGGGTTGCGCGGTTTCAACGCGTATATGACCACACCGAATCGGACGCTCGTGCAGCACGTCCAACTTGTACTCAGCACCCAAGGCGGGCGTTGGTATTGGCGAACCGGAGTCTTCGGGCTGCCGGCGTAGCGCGCTCGGTTGAGTTATCGCGGCAGGCTCAGCTTGAGATCCATGGAAGCCGCTGCGACATCCAGGCAACCGCGGGTAGGGCGGCCCACAACGACCGCACGAAGTTGTTCAGCCCCATGGTCAGCGCGATCCCGGCGTGAAATCCAAGCGCTAAGAGGACGTAGACGGTCGCGCCACTTGGACCCGCGAGCACCAGTGCCGGCGCGCCGAGCTCGAACGTCATCGTCCGCGCGGAGCTGAACGGGTCGGGGGTGGTGAAACGCATCGTTCCGCTACAAGGCGTACTGCGCGATCGCACAGTCGAACGGAGCATCGGCGCCGACGTACTTTGGTTACGCGAGCCAGGATCGCCGAGCCGACCTGGCCCGCGATCTCTTCTGAAGTTGGCGCCGGCACGCGCTGGTCGCACCGAATGGGCGCGGCGTGGGCCCGGTCCAGCGGCTCTCTCAGCACGGCTGCTGGAGTTCGTCGCCGAGGGCGCGCGAGACCGATTCCCCTCCCGGCTTCACGGTGATCGCCGACGATCTCGTCCACCGTTGACCCCGGACTCTCCGATTCTTCCTCTTGCGCGAGGGCTTCCCCGGCGCGGAAAGTCCAACCTATTCAGAAAGGGCCATCACGAATCGTTGCGCCGATTTGACCGGGTCGAAGAACGGCTGTGCGGCGCGGGGGTCAGTGTCGTCTCAAGCCACGCACCGCGGCCAATAGGATGGCAAGTGGGAAGGCTACGAGACAGCATCCGCGCATTCGACCGCGATCATCGCGATCATCGCGATCATCAGGTGTACCAGCGCCGGAGGGCGGGATTGAATCGGGGTCGTCACCGAGTCCTCGAACCCGGGTCGCGACTGTGTCGACGTAGCGCCGGAAGACCGGCGCCCACCGATCCCCGCTGGGCAGGTCTCGAACGATCGCCTTGAGCACCGCCAAGGTGCGACGTTCAGCCGGCAAGATCGCCTCGCCATAGCTCACCGGTATGGTGAGTTCGACGGTTCCGGCGATGCGCCGCTCACGGGTCAGCTGCTGGACGATCACGCTGAGGTTCTGGCCGTACCGAACCGTGTCCGGGAGCTGCAGGCTCAGCAACGCGGGAACATCACTGACAAGCGGGGGCAACGGCACCAAGCTCAGATCGCGAACACGGAGTGCGAGCGTGTCCGAGTCGACCCGATCCAGTCCGGCGTCAGGACCCGCGAGTGCGATCACCCGGTCGACGGGCAATCCCGGCGCGTAAAGCATGGCCTTCGTCGCGGGTGGGAGGCCGCCCCAGCGGAAGAGAAGATATTCATGTGGTGCGAGTGGGCCCGACCTATGACCGCCACCCGAGTGGTCGCGCGCGATCGTCGTTTCACCTTGCGGGGGTTGACGTTGCCAAGAACGAATGGCCAGGGTGTGGGTGACCAGGTGCGCGTCCGGTCCGCCGGGATTGTCTGACTCGACGATCGCAAGGTTCCGCTGGGCAAGGTTGTCGCTCGATCCGGGCGTGTCGCCAATCTGATTGGGATCGGGCGGGTACCACAGCTCGACGACGAGGCATTGATGACGGCCGCGTATGAGCGACTGGATGCTCTGCGGATTGTCGGCCGCGGTCCAGGGGCCATCGGTAGCTGGTCGGAGCGGGAAGCGCTGGGCGCTGGGCTGGTTGAGATCAAGCCAGGCCCCGTAAAAGGCAACGGTTTCAGCGGTTCCCGTGCTCGCGGAGAGCGTCTGCTCATTGGTCGGGTCGCGCTGCTGGTCCATTCCAGAGGGGGTACGCGCCTCCGCGAAACACGGGATCGTAATCAGGTCGTTGAGCCCGGACCGTTTGCCTAGGAGCGAGATCGCCTCGCCGGTAGCGCCGTACGGCGCGCGCCGATAGGCCGACTGGGGGTCGTAGTCGAATCCCGTCGCTGCGGTGTTGAACAGTCGGAAGAACGCTTGCACCTGACTGGCTTGGGCACTGCCGCGATAGCGGACGCGCGCGATCGCGAAGTTGAACATGTTGACGCCCGCGACCTTTTCGGAGAGCTCCAGCACGGTGGCACCCTGTTGGGCCGCAAGCTGGTCGAAGATCTGGTTGTTCATGACCCCGAGAACGTTCTTGATGTAGGCATTAGCGGCGGTTCCCACCGCGAAACCCCCGAAGGGGGTGTCGGTCGCGCTCACCTTGAACACTGCGACATCCGTACTCAGCCAAGAAGTCGGCCCGTCGATCATGTAAGGGTTGCCGGCCTTGAGCAATTCGATCTGGGTCCGACAATCGAAGGCGCCGCTTTGTAAGGCGGCGGTCAGATCGAAGCGCGCCGAAGGCGCGGTCCCGAGAGCGTTGAAGGCGGCTGCGGCATTGGTGAAGGTCACGCGTCCGGAATAGACGAAACGCTGGAAGACATCGCTAGCGAAGCTTGTCGGGGCGATGAGATCGAAGAGCTCGAGCGTCACTCCCGGAAGATTCGTTGCGAGCGTCGGCTTGACGTTCGGAGCCAGGAAATCCGCCTTCGCCGGGGCCGCCGCGGCGACTCCGAGCTCGCCCGCCAGGAATCCGTCGAGCACGAGATAAAACGCGTTGTCGAAAGAAGCGGCGCCTTGAAGCGTGACCTCGTCCTGCGAGAAAGTGCTCTTGTCGGATAGGAAGTAACAGCGCTCGACGCGATACGCGCCACCACCGAAGGTGGTGATGTAGAGGGCGGACCTGCCCGAGGCGGGATCGTTAGGGACCTCCAGACGCTGAACACCGTCGAACGCCGGGACGAGAAACCGTTTCCAGTTGATTTCATCGCGGGTCACGAAGACCCCTTCACTGGTCGATCCCACGAATAGGTGATCTCCGAACCAGGAGACGCCAAAAGCTCCGACATATCCGAACTTGGCTTGGTCGAACGGGATGGGGAGGCGCTGCGCGCTCCAGGTCCAGTTTCCTGCCGCCAAGGTTCCTTTGAAGACGCCGGAACCGGCTCCGGCGCCTTGGACGCTCTCGGTGGTCACGTACACGTCGTTGCTTGCCGGTGAGCGGAACTCGAAGTCGGAAGGCGAACCGATCACGCTCGCGCCCAACATGTCGGTCCACGCTCCGGCCGGTAACTGCGCCTCGAGCAGTTGCCCGCGCTTGAACGTGCCGCCGCGGCGGTCCGCCGCGACCAGGCAATAGAGAGTGCCCTGATGCAGGCGGAGCCGGTGGTTGTTGACGTTGCCGGCGCCGCTGGGGAATCCGGTCCCCACCACGCTCCACGCGGCTCCGGCATGGCTGCGATACACGCCGGCGCGCCAAATCGAGATGTAAAGATCGTCATTGGGCTCGTCGTAGATGATGGAAACGACCGGAGGCAGCGGATTGGGAAGACCTGGTATCGGGTAGGGGTCCCAGATCAGACCGTCGCCGCTTGGATTGACGAGCACCATGCCGAGATTGGCCGCAGCCGCCCCGATCTGGGTCTCATGGGGGATGTCGTGCTGCACGGATACGGCAGCCCAAATCTTCGTCCCGGCGCTATTGAATGCGAGCTCATAGCAGTTCCCCCAGCGGATGCCCGTGCTGTCGAGATTGGCGCTGGCCCAGCTGTCGCCATAGTCGGCGCTGCGGGCCAACCCGATATCGGTCGATGCCAAAAAGTGGAGGCCGGCCGTTGTCGGGTGGACGTAGTAGTGCCAAGTGGTGGTCACGTCGACGCCGACGGTTCGCCAGGTCGCCGCGGGATTGCGCAGGGCGCCGGACGCGAGCTCGGAATAGCGCTGCTTCCAGTCGCTCTTGACGACGTTCGTCGGTCCTCCTCCGCCGCCGTTCTCGGTCAGGTGGACGACCGCGGAGTTCGTGAGCAAGGCGCGATTGGAATCGTTCGGATCCACGGTGAAGCCAGAAGGCGCACCACCAAAACCCCAACCGAGCCCGCCTTGGCTCGGCTGGAGGTCACACCAGCCGGGTTCGAGGTTGGTGCTCGGAGTGCCGGCGAGATGATTCTGAAAGCCGTCATAGACGTTGCTCCAAGCCAGGGCGCCGCCGACCGCGGTCGCGCGAGCCACCGCTGGATCGCTCCGGGTCGTGACGTAGACGATGCCGGGTTGACCATCGGCCAGACCGAGAAACTCGTATTGGGGCATCCCCGCTCCGATCGTCAGTCCTTGGTTCTGCGCGGTCCAGCTGGTTCCGTCCCATTTGTAAACACCCGCCCTCCTGGCCGAGTGCGGTCGCATCAGTCAGGACCGTGGCGTAGAGGACCACGCCGGCCGTGCCCTGGGTCCCAACGAGATCGCGGATGCGGCGCGCGAAGGCGCCGTCGTCGTTGTAGGGCCCGGGCAAACGCGCCGGGAGGCCACTGACACTGCCACTAATCGGGTTCCAGTTGGTCCCATCCCACTCCCGGATCTCTAGGATCGTGGCGACAAAGCGTCGCGCGAGCTGGCTTGGGGACGGCTTAGCGAAGGCAAACGTGACAACGTCGCCGTCGTTGACATAGACCGGGTTGTTCATACTGTCGACCTTGTACTGAACGGAACTACCGACGTAGGTCTGCGACCAGGCATTGCCGACCAACTCGAAGACGCCGCGGCTGGTTCCGACCAGCAAGGTCGCCGGACTGTCCGGAGAGAAAGCTATGGCCGTGATGTCGAAGTCATCGGCGCCCGGCGCCTTGGGGAACGCGACCGGAAAGTCGTGCCAGGTGGCGCCGGCGTCGGTCGACTCCTTGAGACCCTGCCAACGGTGAACGCCAACGATCCGGTTGGCTGAATTCGGATCGAAGGCAACCCCACAGCGGGTGCTCCCTCCATCGACCGTTCGCGTGTCGAGCAATTGCCAATCGAGACCCGCATCGGTGGTGCGATAGAGGCCGCGCATGTCGCAGCCGACGAACATGAGCTGCGGATCGCGGGGAGAGATACGGGGCACATACATTGCCCCGCCGCCTCCTTGACCGCGCGGTGTTATCTCCACCGTCTCCCCCTAGACAACCCGCGAGCGCGCACACCGCACTATAGCCGGGACAACGATGGATTTAGTATTGCTATGGCCGTCACGGTGTCCATGGTCCTGATGCGTCTCGGCGACGACTTCACATCGACCGCAATGACGACCTACTGGTGGTCGAGGTCACCGGTGCCAACTGGGGCAGCTATGGGTTCACGACGGAGCTGTCCGAGTGGCGGAAGGTGAACGTGTGATGCGCGCGCATGGCAGTGGGGAGAGGAGAGGCTGATGTCAATGAAGCAGGCGTTGGCCCCGGTTGCAGTCGGGCTGTGCCTGGTGGGCTGGGCGCGGTACTCCGGTCGCCCGACCAAAGCGAACTTGCGACGGGCGCTCCGCGACACCTTTCCTCTCATCTAAGCAGTCCGACATGGCGTAAGGAGCGCAAGATGATCTACATCACGGCGAGACACATGGTCGCGGGCGAGCTGCACCAGCACATTGCGTCAGTTCGTTGGAGGAATCCGGGCGACAACACGTCTGGGGAGAGTTCGCGGGAAATCATGGTGGACTGGATCAGGAACAAGGGCGGCCAGGCATATGTAACCGATGGCAGAGTCCAGGTCGCCGTCGGGGTCGTCGAGGCGACCCCTCCGTACATTCGGACCCACGCGGACGGCGTGTGGACGGACAACCTGCTGGCCCTCCCGACTTTCTGAACCAGAGCGCGGAACTTAGGAGGGTGAAGCGTGACTAATAGCCGCGAGCCAATCCCTCGAGCTCCGGCTCGATGATCCTGCACAGGAACAGGTGCGCGAGTGGTTCATGCGTCTCGGGTCTGGGGTGTGGATTCCGTCGCTGTTCTCTCGCCGCGAGGAGAGAATCAACGTCGGAACGTTGTCGGCCATCGCTCGCGACTACTGGGAGCGATTGGCGGCCGACACCAAGGCGGCGAAGGCCGAATCGAAGGCGCTGCAAGGAAAGAAGCTACGGAGCTGGGCCTCGGGCAGTAAGCACCTCGCGCTCGACGGTGCCGATCTGGAGAGCTGCTTCTCGCCGAACACGCCGACCGCGCGACGCACCAAGGCCAAGAATGAAAAGCGCCCGTTCGACATGGAGACTCTTGCCGGCCATGTCGCCGCTGCGAAGCACTCGATCCTCTTTCTCGCCTTCAATCCCGGCACACCCAGCATCGCCACGTGGGCCGCCGCGGCGCAGCGTAAGAACAAGGATCTGTTCGTTCGCGGGTGCGTCACCAACAAATCGACAGCCGAGAACTACTACTACGACCTCAAGGGGATGACGCCACCGAAGAAGGCGAAGGGAAGCAAGACGCGGCCGAAGGAGGACGTGCGTGTGATCGGGGCGGAAGCCCTGGACAAAATCATCCCGCTTGGGTGGCAGAAGGAATTGCTCAAGGCGGGTTTCGCGATCGTGCACGACAAGATCGTCGTTATTGACGCCCTCTCAGATGAATGCGTCGTGGTGACCGGGAGTCACAACCTCGGGTACAAAGCGTCCTACGACAACGACGAAAACCTGGTCATCATTCAAGGAAACAAGAAACTTGCCACCGCCTACGCGACGCACGTCCTCGATGTCTACGACCACTTTGCGTGGCGCTACATGGTTCAAGAGCGTGGGGCCAAGGCGGCGGACCAGTCACTGAGTCCGACCGATGCGTGGCTCGACAAGTACTACGGGGCCGACGGAACGATCAAGACCGCCCAGTTGAGGTTTTGGATGGGCGCCATCCCGTGATTTGCAGGAACGCTACGCGAGCTCCCCGCGCGTTGACTCCGCGCGCGAACTGATGCCCCATTGGGGTCATCTCGAACGAACAGGGCTGTAGGAGTCGATAGGAAAGAGGTGAACCGATGCCTGTGGACCCATATCGCGAGGCGTGCGTCGTCATCCTTCCGAGCCGTGGCCCTTCCCGGCAGCTTGTCGACGCCCTACTCAAGCTTCTGAAATCTCCCGAGGAACCGCCGCTACTCGTCGTCGGCCGGTCGTCAAAGGCCGCATCCACGATGACCGGAGCGCGGGAGCTCATCGGAACGGCCACCGGCGCTCAAGGAGCGCTCATACAAATCGGGACGAAGATCGCCGATCGCGTGATCGATGGCGCGACTGTCGTTATCCGCGACCAATATCGCGACGATCGCAGCGCGAAGCGGTGGTACGACCAACAAGCGACGCGGTATCTGACGCAGCTGCGTCGCGATGTCTACGGGCTGCCCGCGGCTCGAGTCCCGAAGCCGAATCCGACTCGAACGGCCGCGCCCCCGTCGAAGGCAGGCGGCCACACCCGCACCCGCTGACGACGGTGCCGAACACTCCGTCTGTGTCGCCCGCAGGAGCGCCCCTGGCGAGGCTGGGCGCCAGGCATGCCATCGACAGGTGGGCTGCGACGGCGACGCCACCGAGCCCAGCAGATCTAAGTGGGCTGACCCCGATGGCGGGATGCATCCTCAGTAGGCTGAGACGGCCTCCGCTGATCGAGCTGCGGAGACAGGTCTACTGCGGTCTAGGGGTACTTGTCTCAGCCGACCGAGGCGTATAGCGTTCCGCCGTGCGGCTGCCGGGGGGCAGCGACGGGGAGGTCTTACGGTGATGAGAACGACTCTGCGGGCGGTGTTCGTGTTCGTGGTCAGCGCGGTCATCTATCTCTTTACCGAGTTAGACGCCAGCGCCTGCTACTACCCATTCGGCTGCTGAAGTCTTCTTCGGCCGCCGAAACTTTATGCTGTGGGCATGCACGAAGTTCGGTCTCGGCGGCGGCGTCGGATTCGTCAGCGGGCGAAGGGCCCGGTCGATCCGAGCCTGGGCGCTCGGGTACGGGAGCTACGACTCAGTCGTGGGTTAACGCAGGCGGACCTAGCGGCTGGTGACTTTACGAAAGGGTTTATCAGCCTGCTGGAAACCGGCCGCACCCGCGCCTCCCTACGCGCCGCCGGCATCCTGGCCACCCGACTCGGTGTTGCCACAGGTGATCTCCTTGCCTCAAGCGACGGAAAGTCGCCTGACCTCGAGCTGCAGCTTTTGCAAGGCGAGCAGATGCTCGCCGCGGGTCAGGGTAAGGAGGCGCTGGTCCTGCTGGAGCAACTTGCTAGTAAGGGATCGGGCGCACTCCGCGCGCGGGCGTTGCGCGCTCATGGGCGTGGCTTGGTCGACGCTGGACGAGCCCGAGAAGGGCTGCAACGACTGGAGACGGCGAGCGCCGAATTCGCGGCGTTGGGCATGCACGAACAGGCTATCCGTGTGCTCTACGACCGCGCCCTTGCTCACACTCATCTGGACGAGCCCGGAAACGCGCTCGCCGTCGCACTGGAGTGTGAGGCGAGCATGCAAGCACGCGGACTCCCAGATCGCACCCTTGAGTTCCAGCTGCGCAGCCTGCTCGCGACCATCTTCGCCCGCGCGGGCGATCTCGAAAGCGCGGACCTCCAGGGTCAGCGCGCCCTCGGCCTGGCGGAAGACGTGGTCGACGCCGAGGCATTGGGCACGCTCTACTCGACGCTTGCGGGCACCCGACAGCGCCAAGGCGAGATGGAAAGCGCGTTGGCCTACGCACGCAAGGGTCTCGAAGTCTTCGAAGGGCTCGGGCGCGACCGAGCAGTCGGGCAGCTCTGGTACAACCTCGCGACCATCTATCTCGAGAAGCGCGAATTCAACAAGGCGGCGGACGCAATCGATCGCGCCGATCGGGTCGCGGCCGCGAGCCGAATTCCGCGACTGCAGGCCCGCCTCCTAGGGGTTCGAGGCGAGCTGGCCGCGGCCCGTGGGAACTGGCGGCAAGCCCGCGAGTTGGCTGACGCTTCTGCAACGCATCCGGACGCTTCACCGCTGACCCGGGGTCGTGCGTTGGTACTAGAAGCGCGGGCGGCCGCGAAGCTCAAAGCGCCGGCGCGCCAGGTGCACGGGCTGATCGAGCGCGCCTTGAAATCGCTGGCCGCCGAGCCCGGGCGGATCCGAGCCGAAGCGCATGACGCGTACGCCAAGATCCTAGCCGAACGTCGGCAATGGAGAGAGGCGTACGCCCACATCCAATCCGCCTATGACCTAAGCCGCCCGACCTTGCAGGGAGAAACTCGCCGCGGGTCCAAGTAACCTCGGGTGGCCCTCGGCCAGTCTGAATAGACCCATTGATCACGACTTGACTGAGGCTCGATACTCAGCGCGGCGTGGGAACGGGGACAGCAGCTAGACGGTCGACCAGGTCGGATAACCGCCGCGCTCCGCCGCCGGAGCAAGACCGACCGCCCGCACCAAAGTCGCACACGACGGTACTTCACGAGACGCTCAATGCACGGGCGTGGCCGTGCACCAAGTGTGGCGACTTGATTCAACGTCGTGATCCAGTCCGCGTGATTGTCACTGCGGGCGCCGGGGTCAACCGCGTGGAGCATGACCCCTTATGTCCCGGCGAAACCCAGCCAGGCTACGTGCCACCAACGCGGTAGTCGTCCCGGGAAACCCAACGCACAGGGTTCCCACATACGAGCCGGCCGCTTAGCAACCTCGCGGGGTCCGGCCTCCCGACGGTGCCCCGCCGACTGACTGTGCGAGGCGGCTGCTGACTGAGACAGCGTTCGGATTAGGGGCGGCGAACTCCTCTTGGATCATCGCGTTCTCGCCTCTGACCGCGAGCTCCTCCATGAAAGGCCGCGTTGCCGACCACGCGCGCCGCCTCGAACGAGTCGATGAGAGGGCGAGCTCAAAGTGTGCTCACTCCGACGCTTCATCTCAAAAGTCGTGACCCAACTACGAATCAGGCGATCGTCAGCCAACTCGTGGCCGATGGCCCGTTTCTCCAAGGTTGACATCAACGTTCCTCTCGCCGCCGAGCTCACCGCGGGATAAGAGATAAGGCGCTGCAGAACGCGCCACCGGCCGCGCACGTTCCGCCGTTTAGGCTTGGTGCGTGCGCCTCCAGAAGTATCAGAAAAACTCGATCATTGAGTCCGTCACCGCGGGAGGACTCGACCCGATGGACTGCACTGTCGAGGAAGGCGATGCGGAAGCGCGGGTCACCTACAGCCGATCCGGGTCCTATTTCCGCGTCACCGGCGACTCCGGCCACTACATGACCTCGTACGTCGTTGGAGATGGCCCGATGTTTGGACCGTTGGAGAATCTCACTTGGCTACGGGTGCCCGAGCGCGTCGCACGATGGGCCGCGGATGTGAAGCGCGACGCCGATACGCCCGACCTCTGGGCGGAACTTCTGGCAGCGCAGGGATCGAATTTGACCCCGAGCGTACCCGGTCGCGGGGACAATTCGCCTTTCACCGGTCCCGAGCAAGAACAACTTCGTACGGCCATCGAGCAGATACGCGCGTATGGCCTCGCCGCGACCGAACTCGCCGAGGACCACCGATCGGAAGTGGAAGCAAAGCTCGATTACCTGATCGCGGCATCGAAACGCACCGGGCGAATCGATTGGAAGAACATCGCTATGACCGTGCTTGTCACGACCGCGGTCGAAGTCGGACGGGATCCGGCCCAACGTGCTGCGTTCCTTGACTTCTGCGCGACGGCGCTCGCGGACTTAGTCATGCACCTACCGCAACTGCCGATTCGCTAACGGGAGGTCACCCAAAACGCCGACTGTTTCGGTCCTGCCATGGTCGACGTCTGTGCTGGAGGCAGCCATACCGGCGGTGCCGGTTTTGGCGGGGACACTCGGCGGCGCGTCCTTTTGTCTTAGCAGCGGCGGCAGGCGAGCCATCGCAAAAGACGACGCTCTTCCTTTTCGGCCTCTTCTTTGGCCTCCTTTCGGGTGGGTTCGTTTTCCGTAAGCACGAGCCAACAGGCTCGACGCAAAGCGAAGCTCGGTGAGCTCCTGGAACGCGCTACGGTCCTGGCTCGCGAGTGCGACAACGAATTCATCGACTTCTCCGCCACTAAGAAGGCGGCGACATCTTGGAGCACGAAGAGGACGCATATGTCCGGTCGCACCTCGGATCGGCCGAGGTCGCGTTGTTAAACGACTCGCAGGGCGTAACTATCCACTCGTCGGATCGACTCACGACGCCCGAGCGGAACAAGTACGCGAATTGGTGCCGGTACCGAGCGGCTCGGCTACCGAGATGTCGCTCGGCTTTAGGAATCCGCGCCTTCATCGGGGCCCTCGCTCTCTCCAACGGAAGGGTGCGCGCGGCCGGGACGACGTAGGCGAGATCACCTCGATTCCTTCCGTACTCATGGCGTGGCCAAGGTAACTGGCGTCGCGGTCCGCGCCCGATCTTCACCACGCGTTACACCAAAGCTTGTATGCAAACAGTAGGGTCCGGCGTTATCAAGGCGACGCTGCATCCAATCGGACGCCCGAACATCTCGGCCTGAGTCGGTGGACCCTTGCGAACGTCGCGTCCGGCATCGGCTGCAGATGTCGACACCGGTTGCGCCCCTGGTCCGTGCCCCGACGACCCTCGTCGCGATGCCGGTGCGAACCGGTGGAAGTGTCGGAGAGTCCGCCTCCTCGCAGCCGCGGGATAACCCTGCGCGCCGTCGAGGCTGAGTTCGTAGTTGGTCCGTTCGCACGTCGGAGCGTCAGAGAGTTAGCTCAGGATCTTGAAGTGAACGTGGTCACACTCCGCCGGCATGTCGGGGCGACTAATCGGTTGATCGGGGAACGCCAAGGTTCGGGAACCTGGAAGCGATCGACGAGGCGCGCGCACTCACCTTGGACCACCGGTCACGCGGAATCTGAGTCCGGCCGGGGACCCCGTCACGTCACGGCTCCTAGTCGAATGCGGGCCGCTGCCGAGAGGAGGCCCGCTCCCGTGCTAGCCGAGCGGGTGTACCTGGGACGCGGGAAGCAAGCTGCCGTTCTGCAAGATGAGGACTTGCGTGCCGCTTAACCTCACCGCCCGATAGAAGGGTGAGAGCTCGGTCGTGGGGCCCCCTTCGAGCGGGCTGATCACCGCCCACGCCAACCCGATCGATTGGACGGGATCGGTTGGGGTCCCCGCTGTCGTCGTCGCTTCGGCAAGGCTCAACGGGTGGGGGAACGCCCCAGCCCACCGGCTGAAGGCACCAGCTGCCCCGCGGTTCGAGGCGTCGATCGAAACCGCGATCACCCCGATGGTCTTGCCCTCAGCGATCACCGGCACCAGCCATTCGTTCTGTTTGCCGACGGAATATGCCTGGACAAAGACCGGCAACCCAAACGCCGGAGGGGTTTTGACACTGGAATCAAAGAATGGGCTCCCGGGAGAGGTAAGGTCGTTCAGGGCGGATTGCGCGAACGAGTCGGTCTTGAGGCTAGTGATCAGGTCCTGAGCACCGGTGACCAAGTAACGGGGACCGGCGGTCGGAGAGGTGTAACCAGGCGGCGGCGGCGCGGCCTTGGGGTCTGCTGGTGACGCCGTCGCCAGCGGCGGCGTTCCAGGGGCAAGCGCACGGCCACCAGGGTCACGAACAGCGACGACCCCACCGACCACCAAAACGGCGGCGGCGACGGTGATGATTCCGATTACAAGCGGACCGACCTTCAACTTCGTCTCCTTCTACTCCTCAGTACTGATAACGCAATAGGGTGTTCGGGGTGTTATTTGCCACTCCGCGTTCGACCGTAACGTAGTCGCCCCACCACACCGGGAAGGCCCCGAAGCCGGTACGGGCGTCGTCGCGACAGTTCGGACAGATCGGCGGCGCTGGCGGCTGGGCTGTTCCATCACCATATCTATTGAAGTGGTTGGCCCATTGGCTACCTGGGCCGGTCGCGTAGATGACCAGTTGATCAGGCGAACCGCCGATCACATTCCACGGATCGCGCATGAGCACTTTGCTTATCGCCACGCCCCAGAAGTTGTTCAGCGGGTCCTGATCCGCGATCACACCGACACCGAGTATGTAGTGGCCACCCGCGTCGACCAGGAGACCCACCGGCTGCTTGTAGCGAGAGAGCGTCAGCGCCATACCGCGGGTTCCGTAATCGAAGCCGGTCACGTTGGGTCCATCAACGTAGACGTTGACATTGTAGTAGTGACTTCCGGGCGTGTGATCGAAGATTCCCCAAGCAGCGCCATAGGGATCCACGCCGTCATCCCTTCCGTCGTTGATCGGATTGCGGTGATAGGGGATAGTCCCGCCCTGGTCAGCCGCGCAGTAGGCGGTGGTACTGCTTACATCCCCAATGCTGTACGTCTTGCTGGTGACTTGGAAGTAGCTGTCCCATAGGTATTGCTGCGTGAAGTTGTAGCTCCCGTCGCTCCCGGTTTCGTCTTGCCAAACGTAGCTAATCCAACCCGCGGTGGCTGCGGGAACGCAGTACAGACACGTCCCCTGGCGGAGCAGGATATTCGTGCCGTCGGGCCTCTTGAAATTCGAGTTCTGGACACCGTAGTAGCTGTACGTCTTGAGTTGCACCCACAGGCCGAGGTCCTCCATCCACGCTTGGCCGTCCACCACTGGACGAAAGTAGAGGGTGAACACGCCATCGAATGGCGCCCGGACTTCGAAGTTGAAGGTCGCCACTTGTTCAAAACCGATGATTTGTGTGTCCGCCATGACGATGCGGTTGCATCCGACCCAGCCCACCCCATTCGCACAGAGGGGACTATTTTGGTTGTACCCCGGCTGAGGATTCCACGTCCCAAGCCGCGCTTCGCTCCCGGTTCCTTTCTGCCAGAGGTTGCACCCGGTGTTCTTGAGCTGAATCCATCCGCTCACAACTGTGCCGACGCTGGCGGTGACCGATGACCAACTCTCATTCCAGTAGGCCGCGTGATAGCCCGCCAAGCACGTCTGCGTAGAGGGCCCGCTGGGGGGCGCCGCCAGAGCAGCGTGGGGCTCGACCGCGAAAGCGAGCAAGGCCGCGCATATGACCGCGAGAAGACGCGGACTTAGGCGGAAGCGAGATACCACCAACACTACTGTGTGTCCCGTGAACCGCTGCGCAATCGGTCGGAATACCGGGACGAGCGAGCAAGTCGGGGCCAAGTCTCAGAATCGAAGTCAGCGCATGTGATGGCCGCGGCGCAGGTAGACCCCCACCAGGCCGGCACGAGTTGTAACGCCAAACTTCAGGTAGACCGTCTCCAGATGCGACCGCACGGTTCGGTAGCGGATCCCTAGCCGACGCGCGATGTCCTTGTCCGTCAGCCCGTCTGCGACCAGCTGCACGACTTCCTTCTGGCGGGAAGTCAACAGCGGGAAACGGTCGGCACCCCTCTGGAGCATCGGCGAAGCAAGGATAGTAAGCGCCTAAAGCCACTTGACCTTGGTTTACTTGAGGGGAGTAGCGTAAGAGAGCCTGCTGTCGAAGGCTAGCTAGCGCGCGCGCGGCGAGCGGACTCCCGTTCACGTGTAGGCCGCACGCTCGTGTAGAGGACAGGAAGGTCGACGGTATCTCGACTCCCCCGCCAGCCTCCTCAGGAGAAGTGGGACCGCCTAATGCTGATGGCAGAAGAAGGCCATCACCATGACCACATGGATGAGCACGACCACACCAAGATGGCGTTCGACAGGCACCGCCCACCGGAACCTTCGCAGCGAGGAACTCAAGGGCCGGCTCGCGCGAGCGCGTAAGGAGTGGAGCGAGTTCCAGCGGATGGGGTGGTCCTACCGCACGGGCGCGGCGTTAACGAACGATTGGGTCAAATACGGACCGAGAATCGTGCCCCGTCAAACGACGATGGAGATCCAGTGCCTGCTGCTCGGTGAGTCCGACCACAGCATCGGCCGCGAACCGTGTGCGCGCCATGACCTAGCCCGCGGAGAGGCTCGAGGTGCTAGCCGACGTACGGACGATCTCGCGAAGATCGCGGCCCGCCGCGCTCCCGCCTTCGAACTTCACGTCCATCTCGCTGAGCACCAGGTCGATGTGGTAGTCGGTATGCCCGCCGAGTCCGAGCCCGAGATGGAGGCTCGGATGGCGCTCGTTCGGAAAGAAGTTCCCGGCTCGAAGCTCAGCGCACACCGGATTGGTCCCGAACCCGATCTCGTGCACCTTGCGGTAGCGCTCATCCTCCGCGAAGAGGCGGTCCAGTCGCGCGACGAACTCATCGCCAGCTGGGCTGGCGCTCGCGACGCTCGTCACCAGCCCGTCACGGATGGTTGCGATGGCGCCGGCGATGGTCATCCCGCTCAACTCGGCAAAGAGACGCTCGGTGTCGTCGACGGAGACGGCTCGGGAGCCCCGATGAACGACCGGCGCGCCCCGAAGGAGCACGGTGCCGTTGAGATCGAACCGGTGGTCGAACGAGTACCGCCCTGATGGATCAGTAAGGGTGCTGAGTTCGCCGGTGGGGAGGACGGTCTGCTGGCCGTCTGCGAGAGGGCCTTCGAGGAGAACCAGTGTTCGCAGTCGACGTGGCGGAAGATCGCCTCGGCGTGGCCGTCGTCGCTGCGGAAGCGCACGTCGTCCGCCGAGTCGAGCGCCGCAAGCAGCGCTGATTCGATGCGAAGGTCGCGCTGGTAGTCCGTCCTACGGACGACGTCAAGGCAGCTCGCCAGGTTCTCCGAGCTCAGCGACCCCGAAAAGAAGGAGATCGCGCCCAGTCGTGCGCTGCGGAGTTCGTGCGGCCCCAGATGGATGAATTCGTCTTCGACTATCCAGAGCACCGATGAGCGATGGCCGGCTCGGCGGTGCTCGCGCAGACGATCGCGTAGATCGTCAACTCCCCTGGCCTCTGTCCAGACCAGCTCCTCGGTCGCGACCGCGGCGTCCGGTTCGAGGACCAGCAATTCTCGCGTGGCCGGAGTCGTCACCAGAATGAATGCGTCGCCGAGATCTCCCCCGAACAGCGGAGCGAAGTCACCGGGGCAGATGGTCAGGGCCCGAGCCGTGTCCATCCGCGTGTACGCGCAGCCGCAGCCGCCCCGGTGGACCGAGATCTTCCGACGCGCCCGCGCGATGTCAGCCGGGGCAGGCTGCAGGTACGGCACTAACCTTGGAGCTTGTCGTAACGGCCGTACTTCTCGACCTTTCCAGAGGTCTTCGTTGTCTTCTTCTTCGGCGGTTTGGACGCCTTCTTCTTGGCGGGTGACACTCTCTTGTGTACCTCCCTTCCATTGCGACTCGCGGGCGTTCGTCAGCGCGCGCGGCGCACTGCCCTCTTGGTCCTCGTCGCTGACCCGCCCAGTCGAGCTTTTGCGACGACTTGGCGTTTGGCCTCGAGCTGCTGGGTCGCCGCGTCTTCGGAGAGCGCCAGAAGCTTCTTCTTTGCCGTGAGCTGCTGGGCGCTCAGCTGTTCGATACGCCGAAGAGCGTCACGCTTTGCTGCGAGTTGGGTGACGGCGACGTTGCGCTTCGCCATTTCTTGACCTCCCTATCCCAGGTACGTGCGTGAGAACGAAGGCACGCTGATCCGTTCGCAGGTCTTTCAGTAGTGCGCGCGTGTCGATGGCAGCCGCGACACCATGGGTCAGGCTGGGATCCTCACCCACTCGCACACGGCGCACCTGCTCGTCGAAACCCGCAAGGCACAGCTCGCTCAGTGGACAGCGAACGCAAGCCACGCGGTCGCGTCGCGCGGAGAGATATTCGCCTTCACGGATGCAGTACTCGGTGAAGTCGGGGCCGTGGTACCTCTTCCATGGATCGTTGAGCCCAGTGACCCCGCTACTGGAAGCTGCGGCCGACATGGTAGGCGGCAGTATACTCACGGCGGGTATTGCTATTAAGGTCAGCAGTCACGCTAAACAACGCGATGGGGAGGAACAGTCGTGGCCGAGATGAAGGAGACCGCAGAGCTCGCCAAGATCAAAGAGCGCATCCGGGCGGGTAAGATCAATCCCGAGGACATCCGCAAGATCGAAGGCTTCGTGCGTCAGGTAGAGGAAGCCTCAAAGGCCCTGCGCGCGGCCATGATCGAATAGCTCGACCAAGCACCGAAGCGGTCCGTCTCTGGTGATGCTCCGCGGAACGGTGCCGTTCCTTCGCACCGAGACGGGTGGCGCGAGTTTTGTCGTCGATACTCTCGCGCTGGACCCGGCTCGGGCGCCGGTAGCGGCGACCTTAACGCTCCTCGGGAGAGGGCTCGATATCTCCTCGGCCGCAGCATCGCTCCCTGGTGAGGTAGCGGAGGAGCTTGTCCGGGAACAGCTGGAAGCCTGTCTCGATCACGTCTTCTCGCATTCGTTCTGGAGCGAGCTTCGCGGCGGTCGCGGGCGGGCGGGTCTCTTGGCATTCCTCCTCGAGACCCGGCAATACCTCGCGGCAGCCGCCTCGCGGATGTCGTCGGGTGTGGCTTTCGCGCCAGCCGACAGTCCCGGAGTCAGGTTGCTGGCGGAGCACGTCGTCGAGGAAGCTGACCATGACCGATTCTTCGAGGATGCGCTCGCGGAGATCGGGTGTTCGCGGGACATCGTCCGCGCCGCACGGCCCCTCCCAACGACAGTCGAGTGGATCTACCTCATGCGCGCGCTGGGGAGCACAGGTCCGCTCGCTTCGGCTATCGCTTCCGGTGTACTGGAGTCCTCGGCGGTCGATCGGGACACGGTCCGGGGATGGCACCGCATGCTGGTCGAGCGCTCGTTCCTGCCCGCGGGCGCGGTCGAAGCGATGCTCGGCCACGTCGCTGTCGATGACGAACTCGGACACGGGGCGAACTGGACGACCTACATCGCGGGACAGGCGCCGCTACTCACTCGCGAACTCGCTGTAGCGCTCAATGGAGCGGCGGCCGTGGCCGAAATGATCTATCGCTGGCTGACGACTCTCGCGGAGGGCCTGAGCGGAGATCTGGTCGACCGGCTCGCGAGCCCGACCGATGGGACGAATGCCGGTGGCGCGCGGCGAGACGCCACTTTCTCCGGAACACCTGTGTGGCCCGCACCGGTCCTCGATCGGCTGACCCGCGGCCCACGCCAAGGCGGTGACGTCGATGTGATCGTGGGCTCGAGTTATCACCTGGGCTGGGCGCCATGGCCCCATCTGACCGAGGCCGTGAGCGCCGTAACTGACCTCTCGGCCGACGGGCTTGGGAACGCGACAGCAGATCTCGCGGGCCACATCCGCACATGGTTACGCTCAGTCGACGGCCATCGCCTCTGGGCCGACATGGCCGTCGCAGACGGACCCGGGCTGGCGGAGGGCTGGCTTCTCGAGAACTCCCACTACCTCGCGTCTTCGCCGCTCCACGTTTCTGCGGCGATCTTCGCCTGCCCGGAGCCTGAGGTGCGCCGCCACCTGCTCGAGCACCTTCGGGAAGAGGCGGGCCACGCCGAGATCCTTCGCCAGGCGCTCGTTGGCCACCTTCCGGTGCCGGTCGAGCGATGTCGGCCCCTCCCGACGACGTTGGCGCTGACCGGCTATCTCCGAGAGCTGGCCCTAACGGACTGGCGGGCCTACTGCCTCGCTATCGCCTATCTCCAGTTCAGCTACGACCGGGCCGACGACCGCCACGCCGGCTTCTATCAGGCGGTCACGGCGCGGCGGGAAAGCGCGCGCGAGCTGATGGCGGCAATGCAACATCACGACGGGATCGATGGCGACCTCGATCATCCGGCCAAGCTCCAAGATCTGATCGAGCAGGTGTCACGCGGCGGGATGCCTGCCGACAGCATCGCGCGAGCGAGCTTGGTCGCGCAACTCGCCTGGGGCTTCCTGGACGGCATCTGGGATCACTACCGGCACGGCCCAGTGGCCTTGGCTCAACGGCTCGGCTGGAGCTGATGTCCTCGGCGGGTGTCGGGCAGATGCTGCCCTCCCGCTTCCTTCCGTCGAACCGATTCCTAGAACGCCTCTCCGAGCTTCTCCAGCAATGCCGGCTTCGTCAGCGGCTCACGATCGAAGGCGCCGATGACCGTCTGACCTCGAGCGGGCTGCAAAACGTCCTTGAGGCCGACCTACGGGAACTCTGGCGCTGGGCGATCTGGCGCATCAACCTCTCCGCGAACACCAAGGGCGACGACGCCCCTGCGCCTTCGCGGGTCCTCGTGCTGCTCCCGCGCACCGCGCCAGCGGCCCATGTCCTACGCCGCGCGGCCGCCTTCGCCGCATGCGAGGTACCGACCGTGTGCTCCTTTCCGCCGACCACCCACGCCTCGGCTGCATCGGTCGTTGGCGCTCTCGCCGTCGCACTCGGGATCGAGAAGCACCTTGTACCGAGCGACATCCCTGCGGCCAGGCTCGTGGCAGTATCCGAACCCTCCGCCCTCGTCGTTCTCACCGGTCGGCGGAGCAGTGCGGAGGCGGTCCGACGGGAGGCGCGAGCCCGCGTAGTAGCCACGACCGGCCGCTGCGTGGTGGTCACCGGGCGCGAGCCGGCGCTCCTCGAGCAGGGGTGGCGGGCCCTTCGTGAAGGTACCCTGCCCTTCAGCTGCACGCGGCCACGCTGGTGCACCGAGTGGGTCGACGATCCACCGCGCCGCGGCTCGCTGAGGCGTGCCCTCCAAAGTCTTCATCCGAGCGCTGTGCTCTTCATCAGCCCCTATGGTGATCAGGTGCCGCAGCTCGAACTCGACGGGTATTCCGTGCTCCCCTGCGCCCCCGATGGATCCGTTGCGACCATGCGTGCCTTCGCACGCGATCCATTGTTCGGCTGGCCGGGGGACTATCTCGTTTAGGAGCGGGGAGTCCGATCGGTCAGGAGGCTCTCATATCGGCGTGTCAACCCCCGACCGGCCGCCGCGATCGGACCGACCGTAGCTCGGAGGCCAAGTCCCGCTGCGCGATCGGTCTCATCGACCCCGGATCGTGATGTTGTCCATGCCATAGCTGCCCCGGAAGCCTTCGACGAACATTCCCGGGTATGAGACCTCGATCGCAGAAATGGGTCGGCTACGTCAATCGGACCGAGTGCGGCAGAGTTTGCGACCACGAGGGAGTCGCAGTCCGCGGCCCGGAGAGCCTTCCCGCGTAGCCGCTTTCCGGGCTACTCCTACTCAGGGGCTTGATTGCGACGGAAAGCTGGTCATAGCTCTTAGAAGCTCGTCGACCAAACGAGAGTCCTTAGGTTGTCTGATGCGTCGGCGGTTTGAATAGTGACCCCTCCGGGCTACACGAGGCCGTCGTTATTGGGTCGTCACGCGACGCGTTCTCCGTACAAGGCGCTTCTCTGCTGTGACGGCCTCTTCTCTGAAAGCGCGGCGCGGGCTGCGGTGAACGGCGACGGTGCTTTGCGTCGTTCCTCGAAGGGTCGTGCTTTGCAGTAACGCTCGCCCATCCGTCCAGTGGTCCATCCGCCTTCGACTTGCATGTCGAACTTGGATCCCGATCGTCACGGCAAGCGTCTCACCGGCAACGCGGTCCGCAAGCTGTTCGAGCGGCTCAAGACTCGCACCGCCATCCGCGACCTTTGCGCACACATGCTCCGTCACACCCTGGGCGACGAACTTCCACCGCTCGCGATCGATCCATCACGTACGCGTCGAGGGCCTTGAGCGTCTCGATCGGGATGGTGACTTCGCGTGGGTGGACGGACTTCTCGTTGCGGCTTGGATGTGAAGCCGACGTTCGCCGGCGTCGATGTCGCCGAGGCCAAGCGAGACGAGCTCCTCGCGGCGGAGGCCGCAGCCGAGCATCGTCCAGACGACGCCGACGCCCACTCCGTAGCTCTGGGGGCCCGCCGAGTGGGGCGGCGGGCCAATGCGCCCTCTCCTAGCGAACCTTTGCCGCGGTTGCCGGCGGAGTCACCGCGAAGACGTGACCGCACCTCCGGCACCAGATCACCAACCAGCCGACGATTGGCTCAAGGTTGGTCGATCCCATCGAGCGGATCGGGACGGCGCTCGCCTGGGTCATGAATTCATGTCCGTCAGGGCACTCGGCGTACTTCTCTTCTGGCATCGCGGCCTCCATTACTCGTGGGTCTCGACGTCGACGCGCAGACCCTTGATGTACTGACGCCCGGTCGCGCCGCCGGCCGTTACGTCGACCTTCTCGTACATCGCGCCATCGTCCTCGACGATCACCGACTGGACCTCGTCGAGGCTCTTGAGACCGTCACGGAGCACGATGAGACTGGCTGGGCCGATCAGGGTGACGCGATCGCGGTGGACGATCCGAACGCCACCGGACTCGTCGCGCTCCCACTCGTCGTCGTCCGTTCGTGGCTGACCCTTCTGCATGCGGGCGCGCTGCTCGTCGGCGGTCTCGTCGCGATGGGTCAGCACGATCGTGCGGGGCTTTCCTGTGCCGTCGCGGTAGACGACCTCGGTGTACGTCTTCTCTCCCATCAGGCCGCTCCCATCTTCTGCTCGGCGACGGCACGTCGGAAGATCAGCTGGTCGATGTGCGCGTAGACGACCTTCGAGCCCGTGAGGCCGGCGAGGCATCCAGGCTGGACCGCGACGGTGACCTGCGCGAGCTCGTGAAAATCCCATCCCTGGCGTGCGTGCTCGTTGATGGTCGCTGCGAGCTGCGCCGCGGCAGTGTCCGCAGACTTCTTGTCCGCCGACTTGACCGACGCGATGAAGGGCACGGCCTTGTACTCGATCGCCATAGCCAACCTCCCCAATTTTCGCCCGCGCTAGTGGCCTCGACGCGCTTTCTTAAGTCCTACCAAGTACGGCTCGACTGTACCTATACTCAGTCGGTTCGAGCGAACCTCGTGACCAAGCGATCCTGACCGTCAGCTGGCATGGCCCGAACAAACCGAACGAACTCGGTGCCACCGCAGCCCGAACTCTGGCGCGAACTCGACGATCGAATTGAAGACGCCTTGAGGACGGTAGGTTTGGACTGGTCGCCGGTTGGTGGCCGAGCAACTCCGTGGTTGGCATCGACCCGATGAGTGATGGAATGAAGCGGTGTTCGTACCGGCGTCGTGGCCGTGTAGCGACCGAAACCAAAGAACGTCATTCAGTTTGGCGATTATTGCCGATCTGTTCTGCGGGAGCAGTGATCGAAGGTCCACCGGAGTCTGTGGGGAGGCCTCGATAATCCGCTTTCTGTACGCCGGGTTCGCGACCGGGCTGTTGTCGTCTGTTCGCGTGACGCGCTGATGGACGAGGATCCCAAGGAACGGCTCGAAGAGGTCGGAGAGGCGAGCCAGATCAAGCTCTCAGTCACGAGCCGATACATCGGTTACCGGAATGAGCGCGGCGTTGGCGGCGGCTTCCTAAACGCGACGGCGAGCGCCAAGGAGCGCTACTACATCGACGGACACGCCAGCTATGGAGAGGATCGCGTGCTCGGCGTGTTCCGTCGCAATGGCACTCCATTGATCGCGCTGGACGCTGAGGTGCGGACGAAGGCGGGCCGCACCAGTCGTTTCGACCGGTTGTGGTTCATTGAGATCGACGTGGATCGCGCCGAGGAGCTGCGCCGGCTGGTGGAGCAGAGAGGTGGTCAGGCGCGCGCGGAGGTGATCACCGGCGATGTCAACAGCGTTATGGATCAGGTCCTTCCGCAGATCCATCCCCGCGGGCCGGCGCTACGCGTACTTGACCCATACGATCCCGATGACCTTCGCTTCACGACGATCGAACGAATCGCGCGCCACGACGCGACGCTTCGCCAACACAAGATCGAACTTCTCATCAATCTGCCGATCGGCCTGCAGCATCGCCAGGCGCGGGACAAGGTCACGGGGCGCCTGCGGCCGAATGTGGTTCGTAATCTCGAACTCCTCCTCGGCAACGGACGGTGGATGCCACTGTTCGAGGCGTGGTCCGAAGGGAAGGTTCCCTGGTACGAGGTATACGCGACGATGAAACGGTCGTTCGTCGAGGAGCTACGGCGACTCGGATACAAGGTCTTCTGGGAGATGGATGTTCCACCAGGCAATCCGATGTACGCGCTCGTCTTCGCATCCGACCATCCCCTGGCTGGCGCGATCATGGAGAGCGCGATGAAGGATTGGGAACGGGATCCCGCGAATCCGCAGCGACCGCTGTTTGGCTAACGAGCAGCCGGCCAGTACGGGGTGGCGGCGTTCGGGCGGGGCCCGAGGTCGGGGTGGCGCCTCGCGCGGCGCGCGGCCGGTGAGGGCGACACCGAAACCTTCGGATAGTCATCCCACGTCCTTCCGTCCAGTTCTCGTCCACCAGCTTTCGGCGTCAGGCCTCCCCATTGTTTGAAGAAGAACGCGACGCTCTCAGTAAGGCACTTCTCACGGAGCTCCCGCACCCAGTCACCGTCGATCGGTCGCCGCCGCCGTCCGCTCTCGCCTCCAGCGATTACCCAGTGAATGCCCGAGAGGTCCATCTCGGTCAACGGACCGATCAGCGGCTCGCATGACAGAAATCGGACCCGCGCGGGCGTCGCGCGAAGTTCTTCCAGGCGGTCGAGGACACGTTGATCCTCAACGCTCGTGCCAATCCAGATGTGCTCGGGGGCGAGAGCGTTTCCGTACCGTCGACCCATGTATACGCGTGCCCGGCCCGGACGCTTCGTCAGAATCTGGTAGATGTGCCGAGGCACTCGCTCCAGTACTTCGAAGACGCTATCGAGGAACTCGTCAGGCACAGCCTCGTGAAACAGGTCGGCCATCGAGTCAACGAAGACGAGCTCTGGGTCGCGCCACCTCTCCGGGTCGGCGAGACGCTAGGGGAATAGCTGGACTTTTGAGAACGGCAAGCGGTATTGAGGCGCGGCCTTCGGCATGCGGCCGCGTTTCCAGGCAACGTGGCGCTGGTCGTGGAGTTGGAAGGCATAACAGTTGTCGCAGCCTGCTGAGACGCGCGTGCATCCGGTCGTTGGATTCCACGATAGCGTTGCCCACTCGATCGATGTCTTGCCGGTCATCTGGACACCGCCTTTCGTTGCCTCTTGCGAGCGTGCCTCTCGATTGGCCAGAAAGTCTTACAGGCCAGGCACATCCGGCCGATCGCTGAGAATGCCGCCGACGCACCGCGGCGCACGTAAACGCTCTGAACGCGACCAGCAATCGGCGCGGCGCAGCTTTCATGCACCGGTGGCCTTCCCGTACCGTATACGGTAACAGCCGCATGGATACCGTATACGGTAACTCCTTGGAGGGTCTACTGACCCTCGTCCGCCGTATTTGTCGAGGCGGGGGAGCCTCGCATACTCCGCGACCGGAACGCGAACTTCGTAATAGCGGCGTTCCCGCGCGTTGCAGGAGCCTCTGCAATGAGCGCCGTGATGATCATCTGATTCGAGATCAGGTGAATCGCGTCTAATTACGAATCAGGTAGGCCCACCCATGTCACGACCGCGGATCGGCTGAGAGAGCAGAGTTCCGGCTGAGGTCACGCGCCGGCGAATCCCAGGGCGGGCCGCAAGTCGGGCGGCGCGGTCTCGACGAGGTGCTCGCCGCGCTCGGTCAAACGCACGCGAGGATTGTCAGGCGAGGAATCAGCTATCTCGAGAGCAATGACGCCCTTAGCGCTCTGGTGGAGGAGCCACTCGAGCAGAGAGTCGTACGCGACGATCCCATAACGGAATCGCTTCTCCTGATCACGGTGATCGCGCAGCTGCTCCAAGAGCCGGGCGCGCAACTCCTCGGCTGTTGTCATTTCGTGGCCAATCTCATGAATCAGCGTGAGGAGGAAGAGTTCAGAGAGCTTTGACTCGCGCGTTTCCTCAGTCGGTGTTGGCACCTTATGTACTCCAGTGTGCAGATTTGAGGCGCGGGAGATAATAGAACGTATGTTCAAGTAAGCCTATGCTTCGCCCTGCAGAGGATTCACGCCAATGAGCGTGATATTCGCAGCGTCGAAACGGAGGTCGGGGTCGGAGAGGTACCAGCGCTCAAGGGCGTCTGGAAGGAGCACGCGTGCTCGCGCTGCGAGGCGTCTGCGCTGTTCCGCGGTAAGCTCGCGATCGGTGATGACGAACACCCGAACCAGAACCTCGCCCTCGAACCACAGCGACAGGACCGCACGAACGCTCGCTGGCGCTATTACGTCGATTCCTTCGAGACGACCATCCTCCTCGTTCACAAGTTGATAGCGCACCGGGATCTTGATCGGCTTGAAAGCGGCCCGTTGCTCCGTCTCGACGAAGATCAGGACATCAAGCTCGGCCGCAATGGAGTCGGCGCGCAGCATCGCCTCGAGTTGTTCCGCGATGCGCTTAAGGTCGTTGGTGTACGCGCGGGCTAGGAAGTTCAGGAATGGTGTCGTCGTGCGATCCCACCCTAGCGTTGTCGACGCCCTCCAGTACTTAGCCATTGCCTCTTGTACGTCCTCGCTGGGGGTCACGCTTTGCGGATGCGCGTGCTCTTCTTCCTTGCGGCGCACCACCGCGACGAAGGTCTCGCGACAGCGCTTGCCCATCGTGCGGTACTCGACGGGGTTCTTCCAAAGACTGGTCCAGTGCCGACGCCTGCGTAGGACAACGCGCAAGTAGGTACGCAAACGCAGAAGGCGCTCAGTCGATGAGGCGACGGCAGGGGTGGACTCGAGCGCGGCGGAGACTCCGCGCAGGAACGTCCAGAGCGTGGCATCGTCGGCGTACCCAGTTTCGCTTGCGAAGCGCTCGTAGTGAAGTGCGCGCGGCGGGAGCGATGACAGTACGCGACGGAGACGTGGCGCGAAGTCAATTGCTTCGGCCTCCTCCAGCAGCGCGCGGCGTTCCGTGGGCCCGTAGATCGTCAGCAGAATACCGACCAGGAGGGCATCCATGAGCATTCCCAGGTTGTGGTAGTAGAGGTGAGCGTAGGCCTTGACCCGCTCGGCGAGGAAAGTCTCCACAGCTGCGAGAGCGCGTCGGGACGGACGGAAGACGAACGCCCCCGACCGTTCCGCAATCATGAACGAACCGATCAGTCGCGCGAGATCGTACTGACCATAGCCGGAGCCAGACACCCACCCGTCCCGACGGAGGTACTCGGCACGATCAGAGTCGACCTCACCTGACACGAGTTCGGCCAGCGCCTTAGCCGTCGGGTCCGCACCGCCGTCCCAAATAGCTTTGATGACGGCGACCGTCGCCTCACGGTAGAGCTCGTGCGAGTTCGCGAACAAACCGACGCCCGTCGCACCGTTGCGCTCGAGTAGTCGGATGGTCGCGAACTCGTGCAGCTTGGCTTCCTTACCCCGCCACTGCTGATAGAGCGAATACTCGGCGTCACTCGCAAGCACAAGTTGCGCGATGTCGGGCACTTCGAGAGCATTCTCAAGGACATGCCCCATAGGGAAGTGGCCAAGGTCATGGCACATACCAGCGAGGCGCGCGATGGTGCGGACGATGCCTTGGATCTCTTCGGCCGAGGCGGCCTGGATATGTTCACGCGACCCCGGCTTTGGTGCGAGTGTGAGGAGCCACTCCCGCGCCGCGGCTGTAAAGCGTTCGAGAAGCGTTGGTCGCGACCGGCCCGTGTTGTCGAACGCCGCGTCCACCATCCGCCCGACAAGCTCAAGGTTGCCGAGGGCGTGGACGAACCTCGTCTGCACGGCTGATGGGTAGAGGAGTACGGACGTTCCAAGCTGCTTGACCCCACGCTGCCGTTGAAAGATGTCCGAATCGAGAGCGCGGCGTTCGACCGGCGACAATGCAATGTCCCCTAGCAATGGGTCGCGGACGACGAACAGGCGGTGTTCCTCGTCCGCCAAGGGATCTTCTGGGGCGATCGCCTCTTCGATCGCGATAACACCGCCGTAGAGCTCGCGGTACGACTTTGGTTCTGGCTGTCCCTGCTCGAGGCCGAGCGCCCGTGCGGCCGCATCCACGAGGGGAGTCGTCGGAGCGTCGAGTTCAACATAGTGATCGCTTGCGATCTCAACGAGCGTGATGGCAACCTCACCATCCAACGAGCGCTCGTGTTGAACAAGGTAGTCCGCTGACTCGCGCAAACCCATGCGGCCGAATATCTTGTGCACCGCGCTATCGGCCGGCGCTGTGACCTCTACGCCGCGATCGCCAGTAGGAGGCCCTGCCGGGTCGACTCGGGGTCCGTCGCCGGCCACTGAGCTTCGAATCTCGAGGAGCGCGCCCCCTGTCGCCGGTTCATCGTCGTACACAACGGTGCGGAACTGAGTCTGCGTAGCGCTCAAGCGGGACCGCAGTTGACGACGGATACGGGCGAATTCTTCTCCAGAAACGCGAAACTTCGCCCGCGGCTCGGCACCGCGAGGGCCGAGGCCAACCTGACTACCCACCGAGGCGGGAGTCTAGCGAAGATTAACGTAGGTTTACTGAATAGAGATCCGCGCGGCTCTACGACGGAGGTTTTCGCCGAATCGAGTCCGGACGACTTGGGTATCCGCGCGATGTTCGTGAACTTGCCTTCGCCGCGGCCGAACGACCACGGCTCGAGCTGAACGTGCGGCGAAGTCCACTCTGAGACAAAAACGCGCTGGGTTTTGCATCTTCGCAAGGTCGGGAAAGAGGCCGAGGCGATCACGAAGTGGCAGTCGGTGTTTCGCAATCAGTTTCCGGCGTATCGGTAGCCCCTAATCGCCGTCGGGGATCGTGATCGGGCCGAGCTGCAGCATCTCTTGGTGCGACGTCTCGACGAAGCAGTCGCCCCAGCGACGCGATACTGGAAGTAATGGGCAATGACACTCGGCTGCGGCCCTTCAAGCGCCGAGTAGCGCTGGGCCTTAGCGGCGTTTCTTTTATCGTCACTGGTGAAATCGAGCGCGATTCCTTCGTGGTCACGACGCTGGCGCATCGGTTTGAGATCCCCATCCGTGAAGCGGCCAGGGACCCGTTGGGGGTGCACGTGCTCCTGGACGAGGGCGAGTACAAGACCGACGCTGCCGTGTTGGAGCTCACGCCGGAGTACGACGAGTTTACGGAAGGCGTCGGCGCGCAGATTTCCATTGGCTTCGGCGATGACATGCGCGACCACGCGAAAACGGAGCTACGACGTCAGGGCATTGACCCCAACACCGTCATTGCACTGGGACCACGCTGGTCGCGAGAGCTCTCGGTCTACTTCGACAGCGATGGAAACGTTGATGGCACGGGTGCCACGAGTCCCATTACGAAACGGTAGGGGCGGGAGCTACTTCAGGAGCGGGTCGATCAATTGCGCGGCGGCAGCTACCAGGTGGACGAATTCCGCAGCGGTCGTAACGGCCTGAACCCCGGCCCACGCCTTCTGCACGATCGACTTGTCAGGCACAGGTTTCTGGAGCTGAGTTTGTAAGGTCTCAATGTCTGCGGTGGCGTTCAGCTTCGCCTGATCGTCGAGCGATGGCGAAGAAAGCACGGCGGTGCGCAGGTCATTCAGCACACGAGAAAGGTCCGTGAACGTCGTATTCACGACGTTGCCCTCTCCGACAACGGTCACGCCCCGCACGTTCGTGATGTTGACGTGCGGCCGTAGATCCGGACGCTCATACATCGAAGCGCCCTCGAGCCGATCGATCCCGATATCGGAGATCTTGTACGTGACCTTTTCAGACTGCTGCGTCGTTCCGCGAGGGGTCTGAAAAGAGCGTGGCACGGAGACTTGCACGGCCCACTTTCTCTGGACGAGGTAATCCAAGTTGCTTCCCACGTCGTTCTGCTTGAAGCCGTATTTGCTTTTCATTGCGGCGTGTAAATCTCGAATGCCGACGCCCGCCGATCGAGGGCTCTTGGCCTTCCGGTGAACCTCAGCGAGGTAACGAAGGATCGCGTCGCGAATCACGTCGTTCTCGCTGGTCAACGCTAGTCCCTCGACCCCTCTCGCTACGTACAGCGGTGATTTGTCTTCACCGTGTTCCAGACCGCGAGACCTTGCGCCATCAGGTTCTGCGCCGCCGTGTACAGCGCTGAGTCTTGCGTGCGCAGATCGGCCAGCTGCGTTGTAACCGTCGCGGCCGTCGCTCGGTACGCGTCGATGGTCGCCTTCTCGTCGCCTGGAGCCAGCACACCTGTGACTCGAAGAGGCGAGGCAGCGATCGCCGCCGCCAAGGCCGCGACGGCTTTCTGGGCTTCGGTTACTCGCTGATCGACGAAGCCGAGGTTCGTAGTCAGGTCTTTCGAGGTGTCCGCGAACCGATCCCGCTGGTAGCCAAGAGTGCTGTCGAAGGTGTAGCCCATGGTGTCCTCGTAGCCGTAGCGCACGGTGAAGCATGCCCTGTAGTAATCGAGAGGCTCCTTCGCGTCAGTTTGGACCTTCGTCAGGTTCGATTGCAGCGTTGTCAGGGCAGTGCGCTCGGCGGCGACGTAGTTCGACGCGCTCGTGATGCCGTTCTTACGGTTCGTCGTCCCAGTGGCCATGGCTGACAGCGCGTCTTGCAGCTCGCTCGACCGAGCGCGAACAGCCTGGGCGAGCGCGGCGTTTCGGTCGGCGATCGCCTTCTGCTCCGCGGCGGTTCGGTCGGCGTCCGCCTTCGCCCCGACAAGCTGCGCCTGCCATGCTCCGAGCGCGCTATTGAATCCGTCGCGCGCGGCCGCGCGGTACACAGCAGACTGAATCTTCCCCGTCTTGTCGGCCCAGGTGAGAGTCACGTCGTCTTTATTGCGACGTCCGTTAAACGTGGAGCCTGTGGTTCCGAGGACGGACCCAGTCGTAAGCGAAACCGCGAGACCGCCGTCGGTGGTGCCGGTGACCGTCTCCGTGTCGGCCTTCGTGCCGCCTTTGCCATCCGGGTCAACGGTGATCATCGAGCCGGTCACAGTCACGCCTGACTGCGTTAGAGCCAGCCAGCCCATCCAGTAAGGGCGGTTGTCGGCCATGAACGTACCTGTGAAGTCGCTAGGCCCGCGGTCGGCCGTCTTTGAGACGGCGACCGATGCATTGGGCGCAGAACTTGGCGAAAGATCGCCGCAGGCAACAAGCACCGCCGCGAGCGCGACGAGAGCTACCCTAATCCTACCCACGCAAGAAATGCTATTCGAGCGGTCAATTTTCATCGACGAATGGCACGTTAAGTCACCACGTGCAGCGAAGGCGGTGCGGTCTTCGTCTTCGAGTGTTCGGCCGCTCCCTTAACGGCGCTGAGGACCGGACCGAAGATGAGCTGAAGTAGAATGGAACAGACGTTCTCAGGATGCTTCCCGGGATATCCCGCCGGCGAGAGCGACGTAGCCGGAGGCTGCCGTGGCGAACGACGACGAGCGCATCACACGTGGCGAAGAGCGCGTGCGTGACGCGATGCTCTCGCATAGCAAGCTCGACATCGAGATCGTCACCGCCTTCGACCGCGACCTACGCGCGGCGAGCTGCGGCGGTCGTCCGCTCTCGATCTGGCTCGACGATCGCGAGATTGAAGGTGGGAGCGTCGTCGCCGCCATCAACGGGGGTCTCGAGACCAGCCGACACGTTGTCCTCTGCCTGACGCCGAACTACTTCGCAAGTCGGTCCGGGTGGACGTACGCCGAGTGGATGGCTGGTCTCTACGACGACCCTGCTGGCCGGATGGACCGCGTGATCCCGGTGCTGTTCGCGGACGTGAAGCTACCGGCATTGCTGCGGCACCTTGACACGATCGACCTGCGACCCGCGAAGAGGGCGCGACGTCCGTACGAGGTCGACTTCGCGCGCCTCGTTCGCCGTATATGCGCACAAGGCCGGGCCTCCGCCGCCAGCGGCGGACGCGAGGACCAACGGACCATCGAGCGCGCCATCTGCATCCCCGGGCCCGACGCGGTTCCCGAGACGCTAATCGCGAACCTCCTGCCCGCGATCCGCGTGCCGGACACGCTCATCGTGGCGAACATCGCGCCGCGGCTCAACAGCGGCACCCTCGCGAAGCCGCAGTTCCCGGCCGAGTCCGGGCTGCGTGATCTCGTCATCGAGGCGACGCGGCTCGCCGGACGGCGTTTTCCGCCGGCGTTCCGGCGCGTGCGTGATGAGCTCGTGAGCTTCTCTTCGCCGGCGGTCGAGCGGATCTTGGCCACCGTCGCCGACGCCCGTTCGTTCCACTACGAGCCGGTACGGACGTGGACCGACGATCCCGACGGACAGCGGATCCTCGTCTCGCTCCTGAACGCCGCGGTGCGTGACCGCGCCGCCGAAATGCACCTCGTGCGGCACCGACGGCACCCACAGCGCTTCTACTTCGAGCGGCCGCTCGATGCGACCGATCGCAAGATCCAGTGGCGCGGAAAGGGCAAGCCCTTGACCGTGACGCGGGCTCTGCTCAGTAAGACGGGCGCCGTCCGATACTGGCTGCACCGCGCGGTCGAGGCGAATGTCGAGTTCTACGAGGGCAGGCCGTACCTCCAGCTTCACCCGACGATCGTGCTTTCGGTCGATGGCACCAGCAATCGCGTGCTCGGCGGGCCGGTCGTCGCGGACTACGCACGCGCCTACGTCGCCCGAGAACGGAACGGACACCTGCACCGACACGTCCTCTATTGGACGTCCGTGTTTAGCGAGGGCACGGCAGCTGTGCAGGTCCCCCTCGGCGACGCCACCCTCGTCTTCGACACGCGTCCAGCAGAGGCATCGATCCCAGTTGGCATCGCTCACGACCAGGTGAAGATCAAGGGCGCCAACCTGCAGGATGCGTTCATTGAGACGCGCGTTGGTGACGAGGACGCCGAAGAGGAAGAGCCGGTCGAGGGCCTCGAGGAGCTGACCGAGTTCGCGGAGGAAGAGGTCGCCGGCGAACGCGACCCTTTCGCGTCGAAGGAGGTGCGCGATGGGAATCGCTGAGCAGATCGTCCTGCCGGCGCACACCGCGAGCTTCATCACCGAGTTCCTCGAAGAGCCGGAGCTCGTGTTTGGCCACGGCAACCGGCATATCGATCAGAAGACCGGCCTGGAATTATTTGGGCCGTTCACGATCGGGCCGCGTGATGACCTGATGATCACCCAGATAACGGTCGGCCTCGTCGCGCCGCGCAACTTGGTGCCACACGCCCGAGCCTGGCTCGGACGGATCCGCAGCGAGATTACGAATGACAACGAAGACCCCTTCACGCGGCCGGCGTTCCCGGGGATCTCCCCGTCGACCAGCGTCCGCTGCGCGCTCGCCGAAGGGGACACTCTCACCCGCGTCTTCAAGGACACCGACCTGGCCGCGGCACTCAAGCGCGACACGCTCGACGGTCGCATCGAGGCGGTCACGGCGCTCTACGGCGACGCCCTCCAGCAGCTCAGTCAGATCGAGCCGAAGCCTACGGTTGTGCTGCTTCCGATCAGCGAAGACACGTGGGAGCGATGCGTGCGCGAAGAGGACAGGATCCCCGCCGGCGCTCTGATGGAGCGGGCGCGCCGCCGACGCGAGCTCCTGCGGGACGACCGCCAGCTGAGCCTGTTCGGCACGGAGGACGAGGAGTTCACGCTCGTGCACGACCTGCACAGCGCACTCAAGCGCGAAGGGATGCGCGTCCGCATTCCCGTCCAACTCATTCGCGAGAGTACCCTCCGGCCAGACGCCTTCAAGCGGAAGCTCCAGGACCCTGCGACCGCCGCGTGGAACATCACCACGGCGCTGCACTACAAGTCGCTGGGACACCCGTGGCGCATGCCTGCGACGACGCCGGGCACCTGCTTCGTCGGCATCGCGTTCTTCCAGGATCGAGCCGACTACAGCGGCATGCGGGCGAGTGTCGCCCAGATCTTCAGCGGCGACGGCGAAGGCCTCGTGATGCGCGGCGATCCCTACGACTTAGTGCCGGGCGAGTGGACCCCGCATCTGACTGCAGCCGGCGCGGAGAATACGTTGCGTCAGCTGCTCACGCTCTACGAAGATCAGCGTCTCGCTCTGCCTGAACGCGTCGTGATCCATAAGACCTCGCGCTTCACCGCGGACGAGGAGAACGGCTTCAGAGCTGCACTCGGCAGCATCAAGAAGGCGGACTTCGTCGCCATTGCCCCGCCCGATCAGGGCACTCACCGTGCCCTCCGGTACGGTGAGTATCCGGCGCTCCGCGGTACGGCCGTGCGGCTCGAGGACGAGCGCTGGCTCCTCTACACGAACGGTTACGTCCCGTACCTTCGGACCTACCCCGGGCCGCACGCTCCACTGCCACTTGAGATCCAGGAGATGCATGGCCTCACGCCTGAGGACACGCTGCTGCGCGAGATCCTTGTGCTCAGCAAGCTGAACTGGAACAGCGCGGCGTTTGCCAGCGCCCTTCCGATCACGTTGCTCTTCGCCAAGCGCGTCGGTGCAGTGCTTGCGGAGCTGCCGGCGGGGGAGGGACTCCCCGAGTACCGGTACTACATGTGAAAGGAGCTGAGGTGTCGCCGCGGGCGAAAGGCGCCCGCAGGTGTACGAACACGGAGTGCGAGTACAGCGGACGCTGGATGAGCGCCACGATGCGAGTCCTGCGGAACGGAAGTTCAGCTGTCTTGGAAGGGGATGCCACAGCGTTTATGAGCCTTGCGAGGTGATCGATCCAAGCGGCGAGGATTACCGGCTCTACGTCACACCGACGGAGGGATCGAGCCGGTCATCCTGAAATGACGACCGAGACTCGCGCCGGTCTAGTCTTCTCTCGCCGGCACCCTCCGCGCGGGGGAAGGAGGTAACGATGGGCGAACAGAAAAAAGGCACCGAGCACCGGCACAACAGCGCGAAAGACGGCCGCTTCGTCAGCGAGGAATATGCGCGCAAGCACCCCGCCACGACGGAGAAGATCACGATCCATAGGAAGAAGTAGGGCGCGCTCGGCAGCCCATCTGGAAAGGAGGGAGTGATGCTCCTCGAGAACCTGAATTGCGCGAGCTGGCGTGACCCCAAGCATCCCCGCCAGGTGGAAGTCTACGACTGCGGCTGGACGAACGATGACCTCGCCGACGCGATGGACCAATGGCACTGGGCAGGCGATGTTGAGTCGTTGGTGCAAGGGCTCGGACGGCGGACCGACCGAAGGCTCGCCGCCACAATCGAGCGTGGCACCGTCGGCGGGGACGATATCTACGTCGTCCGGCCGGTGCGGCCGTCGATCGGTGCTCGAGCCTGGGCACGTCACCGCGAGGGGCTTGCCAGACCGCCGCACGTGTGGCACGCGGTCATCGACGACGGCGCTCGCGCGCTCTGCGGTGTCGACGTGGCGGTGCCCTACGAGACAACCTATGCGGATCCCTCGCAGGGCGGAGTCATCTGCGCGATCTGCGGCGATGCCGCGCTCGGCTGGAGACGCGGTGTCGGCGCCGCGAGCGATGGCGGCGAACTGCCGCCGGTGCGATAACTCGTGACCGACCTTGACGTCGGCCCGGGTGTGGCGAAAGCGCGCGCTGAGTCGCTCGTCTTCATCGCGAACGAGATTGGCGCCGTCGTCGACACGCAGCTTGCGACAGCCGATGGGTTGGATCTCAAGATCGGCGGCGTGCTCGCGCTTTCGGTCGCGGGCGCGCTGACGTACTTCGCGATCGTCGCGCTGCTTGTGTTGAAGCTCGACGCGACCGCCATTGTGGCTGGTGCAGTCGCGCTTCTCGCAGGCGTCGGCTGCTGGACATTCGCGCTGCGCGGACTGAGCGTCCAGGCCTACCGGCGTTGGCCGAACGCTGCGGAGTACGCAAAGCTGGCGACCAGCCTCCACACGTACGACGTCGCCGATCTCGCCAAGCAGGCCGCCACAGAAAAAGCTAAGGACTTCACGACCAATAAGGACGGGCTCGTTCGGAAGGCGAGGCGGCTTCGCTGGAGCCTCGCGTTCGTCGCAATCCAGCTCGCGGGCACGATGTTCTCGCTGCTCCGTGCGGTTATTCTGTAGGCGATGATGGACCCAAACGAGCCGCAGGCAACACCGACGCAGCCGGAGCAAGCGCCACAAGAGCAGCCGATCCGCCCCACGCCTCCTCGGGTGAGCCCCGACTGGATGGAGAAGGGCGGCTGGCCGAAAGGCACTGAGAAGCGCGGCGACGAGGGCAAGACCTAGGCCGCCAGCACCTCAACCCAGTCGTCCTCGCGTATCTCCATTCGCGCGCGAGTAACTGGGGCTTCGAATCCCGTCTTCCCTTTCACGGACACGCACCTGCTGCCGGTGAGTTGATTTGGAGCGCTTGTTGCAGCGGCACCTCTGTCTCGCTGCTCATCGCCAACACGCGGACCGTGAGGCGCGCGCTCTCGAAGCGCATCCCAACCCCGGGCGACCAGTGGCCGCGCACGGCGTCATAGCTGCGCATCCGCGACGAACTGGATGGCCGCGTCCTGACCCTGTGCGAGGTCGATCGGCTGAAAGCGACGTGCGCCGTCAAATGCGAATGTGCCGCCCCCGGTCCGCCTGCCGGCGAGAGGACCGGATCGAGCTCGGCGAGCGTGACGGGCGACTCACTCCCCAATCCCTTGACGGCAACCATCGTCAGCGGCACCGGACCGTTGTTGCGAACACTGAAGCCCAGCCCTACGGCGGTCTGCACGGATGCCGGTTCATCGCGACGTCGGAAGACCTGAGTCGAGATCAGGTCGACCGGACTACGAATCAGGCGATCCTTCAGAGATCCGGATCCAGATTCAGCTGATGCAAATTGCCCGTTGGCTTGCGAGTTTTCTGAACAAATTCAAGAAATGATGGGAGCGGGGGCCGTTCCCCGAGCAGGAAAATAGGTGAGCTTCCGCAAGAAACCTACCCGCACCAATCCTTACTGTCGGCGGCGATAGGGTTCTGGCCGCGCGGGCGATCGCGAAGAGATGTTGCGAGCAGCGGTTTCGTAAACTTCCGCGTCCGATCCGGCCAGCGATCACAAAAAATCAGGCGAAACGGGCGCATCGGCGGGCGGCAGGCACCGAATCCGTCACCCCGAACCCCCATCCACACCTCTACGCGTACGCCGCGCGATCACATCGCGGCTTCTTCTGGCAGCGAGATTCTGCGCACGACTGGCCTCGAACATCGGTTATCACTTGATCACCGCAGTCGTCGGAACAGGAGGCGCTTTACAAAACCGCGATTCAATGAAAGGAGCTTTGAGCGGGAGGCTGACCTACCCCCCAACGAAACGCGCCGTCGTCTGCAAAACGTTCATCGCAGATCGAGTCCTGCCGTCGCCGCAGATCCCGAGCATGCGCCGCAGTGAGCCGGGCCTGAAAGCCCAATCCGATGCGCTCGCACAGCAGACGCCGACCGTACGGGTTGAGCTTCGCCGTAGAGTGAGACACTTGGGAGCCTCCCTGTGCCGTTTCGAGTTCAATCACCCGAAGCAAGCACGGAGGGCTCTCTCCTTGCCACAACCTCGATGGCCAGATCAATTAGCTCGTAACCAGCTCGCTCAGACGCCTCGCCTTTGGGGCAACGAGTTCGCTCATGGCAAGTGTGGGCCTAATCTCGCCGACGCCGCCTTCATAGACGGCGAACATTCCGCCCACCCGTTGTGCTCTCAAGGCATCTGTGAAACGGTCGGCCAAGTGGTCTACAGACCTGCCCCCTAAACTTTCCGGCGGCTCCAAACGTCTGAACTTTTCCGCCTGATCGGCGGCGCAAGCTAGCGCCTCCGTCGTGTGTGGCAGCTCGACCTCTTCAAGCTCGACGAGGCGGCGAAGCGTCTCGCCGCTCGGTTGGTCATCAACTGCGAGTGCGTGCTGAATCCTGAGCACCCTCGCGTCCGGGGTCCCATAGCCGTCGGCGAGCACCGTCGTCCAATCGCCGAGCAGCTCGACGCGCCCGTAAGTCAGGAGGAGGAAGCCTGTGAGCGTCGCCGCCAGGCCCGCGGAAAGGTCGCCCCGCGCGGCGCTGGTGAGGTCCTCGATGCTCGGCAAAGCAGCTTGGGCCGCAGAGAGGTTTGCGGCGCGGTAGTGGTGCCAAAGGCGCGCGGCGTTGCCGAGGGCGCCCTCATTCTCAGGGCTCAAGGTCACTTCGACGTAGCCGAGCGGTCCACGTCCTTCGACCACGCCGATCTCCAGGACAAAGAGGGGAGGCTCAGCGGCACGCGGCAGGACGACGGCATACGTTCGTTCACCATCACTGAGTTGGACCCAGTGGGGTCCAGATTGATCGAGAAGGCTGAATGTAATCCGCAGGCGTTGCGGTGCCTCTATTTGATCCGACTCGACGCGATGCACACGGAACTCATCCGCGGCGCGCAGTGTTTCCCCATCTCGGAGCTCCTTCACCTCGATGCTGGGCCAGACAACGCCGCTCACGAACGCGCTTCCAAAAAAAGGCATGGGGTCGACCTGATCGCGCGCCGCGGGGCGCCTCCAGAACGGATTGGGGATGCGGCTAATCCACCTCCGCAGACCCAGGCCCGGTGGCGCGGGCGGTTCAGGTGGCGGTGTTTGGCCCGGTAGCGTTGGAGGTACGACCTCGGTGATCGTCGGATCGCCAAAGCGCTCACCCCCGAGCATGGCGGTGCTGTCTGATTTCCCCGGATAGTGCGCAAGGCTGGACAGTACCTGCTCTTCAACGTGCCGCTGGAGGGCGTATGTGCGGATCACCCAAGGCTTGCTCGAGGTGTCCGGAACAGCGCCGCCGAGCTTGAGCCCATCTAGGACCGCCCGACCGTGTATCGAGAGTTCCTCTCGGGGACCGGGTGGCTGGTAGGCACTCTTTTCCGAGCAGGTCGCATAGAAGATGTTCTGCGCCGGAGTTGGCCGACGCCCAGGCTTGCGAGGCTTCCAAGGCTTTGGATGCGCAGGACTCAAACACTTGAATCCCTGAGGGTCAAATGAAAGCTCCTTCTTCAGCTCGTTGCAATCGTTTCGACAGGCGTCGAGGAAGAAATGCTGGTTGCCCACGCCGATCGGCTTGAGCGCTTCCTTGACGTTCTCTGTGCTGATCGCAATGTTGTAGTTGTCGTGAGCCCCCGCACCCAGGTAGTCAGCCGGGAGCAGGAACTGGTGATGCTCACCGAACACGACGCCGTGTCCGACGAAGACGAAGAGCGAGGAGCTAGAGCTCGCGGCCTTCCCCGGGAGATGAACCATTGTCTCGTACCAATCGCCGATCGCCGCGCAAAGATTCATGAAATTAGGTTGCTGCGTATGGATGGTCTGGAGGCCTGACTCAAGCCCAACCTCGCGCGCTGAGGGCGCAAGGAGCAACCAGCAACGGCGAAGGGGCGCAGCGAAGTTCATGTATCTGGTCTGCAGCCACTCGAAGTAGCGATACGCGGTTAGGGCAGAGACGGGAAGCTGTCCGAGGCCGAGGCGTTTCGCCACTGGCTTGCTGTTCTTTGTCCCATCCAAGTAGGGATAGACGCTCACCCCGATGACGATCGCGAAGCTGCCAGGCGATCTCCCGTTCCAGGTCGTGTCCTCCCAGAGTCCAGGGGCTGCGGCTGGAGTTAGCTGACCGGCTTGCTGAACAGCCACTGTCTGACTTACTTACCGAAGAAGGCCGGGAGGCAAAGCACAGTGGTGGTGACGAGGAACACCCACAGTGTCCGCGAGATCGCCGCCTCCGAGCCGACATCCGGGCCGACAACCAATCCGATCTGCGTTGCAGTCGCGGTAACCGCCTCGTTTGCCTTGTTGATTAGCCCGGCGCCTGTCAGCGCTTGTGTTGTCCCGATTCCGAGAAGCGACCCGAAGACCGTCGTCACGAGTTTCGCGGGTAGGAAAAGAACCCCGATCCCGAAGAGCAGTCCCCAAAGAAACGCGCCAACCAGTACGCCAGCCTCGTATTTCCCAGTGATGAGGACCGACACCACCAGCGAGACCCCGGACAGAATCGCCGCGAGGACCACCCCGACGACCCAAACACCTCTAAGCACCGCGGGCCGGTTGGCCGGATCCATCACGTAGTCCCGAAGGCGCTGGGGCCAGCCCGGGCTGCTCCCTGGTCCAGCCGGGACGAGACCTCCCCCGCCAATCGCGGCTAAGAACTCCGAGGAACGCCGAGCCAGCCCGACCACAATGTCGCCGCCGATCTGCATATGACTCCCTCCCCAAGGGCTCGCCTGATGACGTGTTCGAAAGGGCGAGCGACAGTACGCTACGCCCGCGTTGGTAGCAGGGGAGCGGGTGGCATTAAGGAGAGGGACGTACACCGCGCGTGGAAGCTCAAAGGCCCACCCAGAGGCGACGTCGGCTGATCTTGCCAGCATCGTCCGGGAGCACGCAGCGGACATTGTGCGTCGGCGACAGCTTCCGTCGCGCCCGCCGCTTACCTTGCTCGCCTTCTCGCCAAGGACAAGCGTGTCACCGCGCTCCAGGGTCACGGCGCTGGGCGTCGAGCTGCAGATCGGCGTGACCGACAGCATGGAGTTCGTCTCGCGCGGTCGGGTCTCCGGTGGAGATGTCGGTCAGACGCGGCGCGGCGGTCCGGACGCGCGCGAGCTCGGCGACGGGCTCGGATTCGATCGTTCGCCTTTCGTCGACGGGCCAGCTATCTTCCAGTTAGCGCGCACGTTCGGCGCCGCAATCCCGACGTCGACCCGCAGCACCACGGGTGAGGAGAAAGTGATGGCTCTCGCGTAGTCCGGCCGTCGTCGACTAGCACGGGACGGACGCCCCGGTCACGGTAATGCGGCGGCAGTTTCTTGCGGTCGTGCAGCGTATCGAGCAGCTTCTTGGCGAGTTCAGGCGTGAGAGCGGCGCCTCGCGACCGATCAGCGCGATCGCGTGCTGGAAGAACTCCTCGCGTGCGAGCCACGCCGAAAACGGCAACACGATCGATCTAACGACGCCTTGCGGCCAGAGCTTCCACGTGGACATCCCCGACTCGTGTGACGCGGGAGCGCTAAGGCGTCCGCAGGTAGGTGACGTCCTTCTGATGGCGCAGAGCGTTTGCTTCGGCCTCGGTGAGCCCGACCAGATCGCCCTCGTCGAAGACGACCTCGTCGGGGTAGAAGGAGAACAGTTCCTTCGTCGTACCGTCGTTGAACGTCGCAGTTACCACGGGTGTCGGGTCGAGGAATCCCTTGGGCTTCGGCCGCAGGATCGACGAGATCTCGAACCGTACGATGCGCGGCGGATCGGCTGACACGCCGTGATCATATGCCGCCGGCTACGTGTAGATCCCGAGCGACGGCGTGCATTTCAAACGACCGTCATCTCATCCCCATCGGACGTCTAGCGTGAAACCGTCGGAGCACGTCTTGCTTCGAGCATCGCTGCAACGCCATCGGCCGACGTTGACCTCCCAACGTCGGCTTCGGCGTGAATACGGTCGAGGAGATCTCGCGGACCGACGGGTTGATCACAGCCAACGAGTTCACGAATCATTCTCTTGAACCATGTCCGTGGTCAAAACGAGCGCGGGCGCTCGTGCCGCGGTCGCTTGTCGCCGGTCTGACTACGGTCTCCGGAGATAACGGCGGCTATTTCTGATTGAAGCGATTTGGTCAATTCCGGCGATGAACGCCGGGAGCGATTGCTGTTCCCTCAATGGGCAAGTCGCGCGCGGGTGGGAAGGGTTGTTCATCGGTATGGCCGGTGACTCCGCGGCGGCCGTGAGGAATGGAGTCAACCAACGTGAAGCGGCTGGCTGTGCTCGTTGCACTCGCCTGTCTCGCGCTTCTCCAGGGCGGTACCGCTCTGGCGACCGGCGTGATCAGCTCGGTCTCTGGCTAAGAACGAGCTCCCGAAAGGCGGGGTGGGACCGATCCGCCCCGCCTTCGCGCGCTTGATCCGGCAGCTCCCCAGGTTGGTCTGCCTTCCGCGATCTGAGCCGCCGAGTGAGCGACGTAACCGCGGCGTAGGACGGATCGCGCTACTCGAGTCGCCAAGGTGCGTTTGGAACACGCGGTCGCTCGGGACCGCACAAGCTTTAGTCGATCGCCGCGACGATGGCTTCGAGTGCATCCGTCGCGAGGTGCACGCTGCGCGCGGCGAAATCCGGAGAAACTAGCTCCGCCGCGTCGTACTGGCTCTCGTTCCGCGCGGTTCGTATTCGTGCGAGTAGTCCGGAGTTGTGCGTGTACACGGGCGGAAGCCGTGGATATGCGAACCGCGCGGCGTGACTACTGACCTGAAAGCCGTGTAGTCGAAGGATCGCGTCCGCGCCGTTGACCAGAGCCGCTTCGGCGAGGAGCAGCGCCACGTCTGGAAGGCCGAGCCGTAATAGCTGCTCCGCCTGAGCGAGATGCTTCCGTCCGGTCCTTAGGCGCTCGACCGCTGCGGTTCGGTCCGGACCGACTTCGAGAATCACGGCGGCCCAGCGTCCGCGCCACTGCCTCACGCGCGGGTTCGAGATCAGTCTCGCCCCCTACTAGAAGAATTCGCGGCTGGAGGAGGAGCTGTGTGATGAAGCTCCGCTGTCGGGCTGAGGGCTGATTGAGATCGTCGTCGCTCCAGACCACAAGGTTCACCGGCCGGCCGACGTTCCGCTCCACTTTCTGCGTGAGCTCGGCGACCTTGTTCCAATCGACGCCCCCAACTACGAAGAGGTCGATGTCGCTATCAGCCTGATCGGTGACCGCGGCAAACGAGCCGAAGATGAATGCGACGCGCACTTGCGGCATCGCTCGCAGTCCAGAGCGAAGCTCTTCGGCGACCTGGGTCTCCCGGCGCAGGACCGGGCCGAGATTGCCTAAGGCCCGGCTCGTCTGGTCAACAGACCAGAGGCGCAGATTGCCCAGACGTCGGCTGCGCACGAGCCCCGCTTTGAGCAGGTGGGTGAGAGCCAGCTGGACGGAGTGGACGTCCAACCCGGTGCGACGGGAGATCTCCCGCGTATGGACCTCAGCTCCGGCGAGGCTCGAGAGCAACCCAAGCGCTCGGCGTGAAGCGGGATTACGGCCAAGTAGGTCAGTTTGCATCGGGTCACGTTACAACGAGCGTTGCAGATCTTCAACAATCGTTGAAACACGCCGTCGGGACGTCTCTGGAAAGAGGCTGCGCAAGCGCAGCCCGATTCATTAGCCGTGATCGTGAATCGTCCCCTCAGGCTCGCCCGCGCGCTCCTGATCGCGTCGGTCGGCGCTCTGCTGTTCACGGCGGTGTTCGCGCCTCCGGCGTCCGCCGCGACTGACGTCAACGGCGTTCTGGAGAGCATCCGCACGTGGGTCGCTGGCGTACTTGCCGCACTGGCGACGCTCTTCCTAACGATCGGAGGAGTCCGCTACCTCGTCGCGAACGGCAACCCCCGCGCCGTCGAAGAGGGCAAGGCGGCGATCAAGTCCGCGCTCATTGGGTATGGGCTCGCCGCGCTTGCGCCAATGTTCATCGACATCCTCCGCCGGGTGCTGGGGGCCTGATGGACCTCACCGCCCAGATCATCGAGGCGATCACGGCCTGGCTTGGGAGCGTCGCGACCCAGCTACTCGGGCCGGCGCTCGAATCGGCGGGGCAGCTCGTGTTCGCGACGCCGGCGTTCGATGCGATTCCGGAAGTCGGAGCGACATGGTCTCTGATGCGGAACGTGACCGATGGCCTGCTTCTCCTTGCGCTCACGGCAGCGGGAGTCATGGTGATGGCATCGGGCACGTTCGACTCTCGATACACCGCGAAGGTGCTCGTGCCCCGGCTGGTGCTTGCGGCGGTCGGCGCCAACGCGAGCCTCGCCCTCTGTGGCGCGCTCATCCGGCTTGATAACGCTCTCGTCGTGGGTTTCATGGGACCACAGCCGGGATCCATCGTTCTCCGCGAGCTCGCTTCGATGGTCCTGAGCGGCGCCGGGCTCAACCAGGTTGTCGGCATTGCGATGAGCCTGGCCACGGCGGTTCTCGCGATCCTGCTTGTCCTCCTGTACATCGCGCGGGATCTGGTTCTCCTCGTCCTGACAGTGTTCGGGCCACTGGCTCTCGCGATGTACGCGTTACCCCAGACCGACGAACTCGCGCGGATGTGGACCAGGGCGTACTGCTCGCTTCTCTTCGTGCAGGTCATACAGGCGGTCCTCATCACAATCGCGGTTCAGCTGCTGCGACGAACGGACTGGCTGGGTGGTCCGGTTTCAGACCTCACCTCCGGTCTCGTGCTGCTCACGCTCCTGTATGTCCTCCTCAAGCTGCCGTTCGCGGCCTATCAGTGGTCCTTTCATAACTCGTTCGGGCAGAGCGCTCCTGTCCAGTCGGTCCTCATCGCCGCACGCTCGCTGAAGGGGGCTGTGGCATGAGCGTCGAGTCGGTGAAGGTTCCGCAACACCTCGAGCTCGAGGACGTAGTCGCGTGGGGCCTCGGTGTTGGTGACCTTCTATTCGTGCTCGCGGGGGCTGCCGGCGCATGGTGGCTCTACTTGGCGATCCCCGGCGATGTCCTGGTTCGTGTCGCGATAGGAACGCCAGCGGTCCTTGTCGGGGTGTCTATTGGGATCCTGCGTCTCGGCGAGATCTCGCTCCGCGCATGGATGGTCACGGCCGCTCGCTACGCCAGGCGGCCGCGCGTCCTGGTAACGGGAGGCGGCTGGTGATGCGCCCGACGAAGCGGTATGCCCGTGACCTCCTGCCCGTCGATCGCATCGCATCGGAGGCGGTGCGCTTGAACGGCGGCGCGCTGCGCGCCGTCCTCGAGTGTCCGACCCTGGCATTCGGAATCAAGGGGGAGGCCGAGCAGCGAGCGATCGTCGACGGTTGGGCGACCCTACTGAACTCGCTCTCTCATCCGCTGCAGATCGTGATCCGCTCGCGCAAAGTCGATCCCGCGGCCGTCGCGCCCCTCCCGACGGGCGACGATGTGACGACAGCGCCACTGCGCGACTCGTATCGTCGCCTTCTCGACGAGCTCGCGGGGGAGCGGCGGATCCTGGACCGACGCTTCTTCGTGATCGTGCCGTGGGATGCACCGTCCGGTCGGCATGGTCGACACGTGGGTCAGGGCGTGGAGGTTCTCGAGCAGCGCGTGAGCTGGGTGTCGGAATCGCTCCGCCGCCTGGATCTCGAGCCACGACGGCTGCGCGATCACGAGCTCGCCGATCTCCTGCGCCTGTCCTTGGATCCGGGAGCCGCGCGGCAGCCGATCGATCCCGACGACGGTTTGACCGACGTCGCCGGACTTCTCGCACCGGCCGGCTTCTCGGAGAGTCGGGGTTCGGTCTGGGTGGGTGACCGAGTCGCCAGGACCGTGGCGCTGACGCGCTACCCGGTGCGTCTGCATCTGGGCTGGCTCGGGGATCTTCACTCGCTCGACGGAGACGTCGACCTCGCGCTGCACCTGCAGCCCGGTGCGGGCGCGTCAGTGATGTCCTTCCTCGAGCGGCGCATCGCCGAGCTTTCGTCGACCGTGCGGGTTACCGAAGAGCAGGGAGGCCGTGCTGATCCGTACCGACGCACTGCTCTTCACGATGCCCTCGAGCTGCAGGACCGTCTTGCCCAAGGCTCGGAGCGGCTGTTCGATGCGAGCCTGTATCTAACTGTCTGGGCGCGCGACGAGGGCGAGCTCGAGTCCGGGACGCAGCGCGTGGAAGCACTCCTCGGTGCGCGTCTCATGCACACGCGCCGGCTTCTCTTCCAGATGCGACCGGGCCTCCTCTCGACCCTTCCTCTTGGTCTGGATCAGATCGCGATACGCCGCGCGCTCTCGACGACGGCGCTTTCGGCGACGTTCCCGTTTACCGGGAGCGACCTTCGAGCGAGATCGGGACTGCTCTACGGCGTCAACACGTTGACGCGCAGTCCCGTCGTGGTGGACCGGTTCGCCCTCGAGAACCACAACGCCGTGGTCTTCGCGACGAGCGGGGCAGGGAAGTCCTATCTCGTGAAGGTGGAGCTCGCTCGGGCGCTGCTCAACGGGATCCGCGCGCTGGTCATCGATCCCGAGGGTGAGTACGCACCGCTGCTGTCGCGGATGGGCGCTGGTGTCGTGGCTGTCCGACCCGGTGCCCCAATGGGACTCGACCCGTTCGCGTTCACGGACGGCAGGCCGGGAGCGTTGAGCGTGCGCATCGGGACGGTCACCACACTTGTTGACCTGCTCGCGGGAGGTCTTCGGCCGTCGGAACGGGCTGGTGTTGAGGAGGCGATCTCGTTCGCGTATGCGAAGGCGGGGTACGCGGATGGCAAACCGATCAACGGCCTCGTGCCGCCGGAGCTGGCGCATGTGCAGTTGCGACTGCGCGGGCGTCAAGGGATGGAAAACATTGCGCTCCGCCTAGAACGCTACGTGACCGGATCCGGCGCGTGGCTCTTTCGGCCCAGCGACCGCGGGAACCTTCCCACGTACAGCGAGAGCGCCGCATATGTTCTCGAGGGATTGCCCGAGGAGATGCGGGCAGCTGCGATGTTTCTCGTGCTCGACCAGATATGGCGGGGACTCGCGGATTCGGTCCGACCAACGCTCGTCGTGATCGACGAGGCGTGGTGGCTCATGCGCCATGCCGATACCGCCGCGTTCCTCTTCCGTCTCGTGAAGACCGCGCGCAAGCGCCGCACTGGGCTGACCCTGGTGACGCAGGACGTCAGTGATGTCCTGTCGAACCCAGACGGCGAGGCTGTCATCACAAACTCGGCGCTGCAGATCCTCATGAAGCAGTCGCCTCAGGCGATGCCGCGGCTCGCCGATCTCTTCCGGCTGACCCGCGCGGAGCAGAGCTGGCTCCTGAACGCGCAGCGTGGCGATGGCCTGCTCGTCGCTCAGGGCCGTCGCGTTCCGATCAAGGTGCTGGCCACTGCGGAGGAGGCGCGGCTCATCGAAACGCGGGAGCGCAACGCGTGAAGCTGCTCGTGTTGGTTGTCCTTTTCCTCTCTCTCCCAGCGGTAGTGGGGAGCGCGGCCGGCGCTGGCTCGGCCGCACCCCACACCGTCGCCGAGGAGGAGCGACCAGCGTTGTGGTGGGTGCCGCCTGGCGGATTCCCGGATCGTTTCCCGTTCGGCCAGTGCACCTGGTGGGCCGCGTACAACCGCAACGTCACCTGGAACGGCAACGCCGGCGACTGGCTCGTGAACGCCCGAGGCCAAGGTGTACCTACGAGCTCGTCGCCATCGGTGGGTGCCATCGTCGTCTACCGACCTGGCGGCGACTACAGCACGTACGGACATGTCGCGATCGTCATCGAAGTCGCGGCGAGCTCATACACCGTCAGCGAGATGAACGCGGTCGGCTGGGGCCGCGTCAGCACGCGCACCATTCGCTGGCCCGACGTTCAGGTGCAGGGATTCATTCCCTTGCCTCGCCAGGAATCGCCGTGAGTCCGGAGGCAGTCGTCGTCGGAGCGTCATCGACCGCAGGGGAAAGTCGCTGGCCGTCGTGCGGGTCTGTATTCAAAGAACGTCGACGTTTGGCTGTAGCCGGGTTGTGCGGAATTCTCCTTGTCGTCGGGTGCTCATCACCGCAGACCCGAGACGGCGCGGCCGCGCCAGCGGCCGCCAGCGAGAAAGCGCCCAAGGTCGAGAAGCCCGGGGACCTGGAAATCGTTTCCTCCACCTACGGTGCGGTCCGCATTCAGACGAGACCGTCCGCTACGTGCTCGCTGCGAATCGAGGTTGACCGGGGTTCGTTCGGCGACGGACCTCCGCAGGTGCTCTCCGGCGCGGCGGGCCCTGATGGTTCACTCGAGTGGAGTTACCCGGCGCCGCTGATTCCGGAAGGGCGCGGCCGGCACGTCGTCGCGTGTTCAAAGTCCGTTGCTACGCGGGAGGTCGACGCCGACTTCGCGGTGCCCGCGCGGAAGTTAGACCCGCGCGGATTCACGATCCGGTTGGATCCCGTCGACCCGACGACGATTCTCTCTGGCGTGGGCAACCGTCTGGACCCGAGCTTGGTCCCTCTGCGCGATTCGATCGCTTCGCGACTCAATGCGTCGTTGGCTGACGAGTGGTGGCGAGCCACACGCGGTCTGGGATCGTTGAAGCTCGTGCCCGCCTCGGCGGACCTGGTTATTCACGTGCTCCCCGGCCGGGGGACGTCAGTGCACGAGCGCTCATCCGACGGTACCCAGCGGGTGCTGCTCTATGCCATCGACGAGACCGGGCCGGTAACTACGGACAAGTCCGTCGGGGTTGCGCTCCATGAGTTAGGACACACCTGGTGCTGCTTTGGACCAGATGCCGGACCGGACGAGCATTGGCTCGAGAAGACCGCCGATCCGCAGCTCGTAGGGGTCAATCGATTCGGCCTGATGACGAATCCGGTGACGTGTCGTCTGAACGGCGCAGAGGAGATATGCGCAAACCGCTTCAGCGATCGAGAGCTACGCGCGATGGGTTTCGCCGAGGTACCCCCGCCCGCGACAGACGCGTGCGTCCCCGAGTTTTCGGCACTCGCCGCGGAAGTCGACTCGGTTGACGAGAGGCTCCAGGGCGCTCGGACCGCTATCGACACCCGGCAACTCGTTCTTGATGAGCTCGTGCAGCAGATGGAGTCGATCGAGGCGCAGTACCCATCGCGTTCTATGCCGCCGGATGTGCGCGCGACTTACCGGAGGCTGTCCGGTCAATACGAGACCCTCTATCAAGAAGTCGACGGTCTCATCAAGGCCTACAACGTGGATGTCGATTCGAGGAACGGCATCGCACGCAGGCAGAGAGCGCTGCCCTGTTGAGGTGGTGGTCCCTGTCGACGCCGCTCTCGACGCGCTGATCTGGGTGGCGTTCGGAGTCCTCTTCCTATCTAGCGGGATCGCTGGGGTCGGCATCCGAAGCCTGATGCGGCGCTTTGACGGCCGGGTGTTGGTGGTCGCGGCACCAGCAGCCGATGGGATGCCTGAAGACTTCTTCGCGGCACTCCATGGCCTGCTTCGGCCGCGTATGGGACAGCTGCGCGGGGGGCAGCCGTGGGTCAAGTTCGATATCTCCAGCCATGCGGGCCAGGTCCGGTTTGGCATGTGGGTGCCTCGATGCGAAGAGACACTGGTCAAAGCACTGCTGCGCGGCTCATATCCCGGCGTCGAGATCTGGCCTGCCAAGACGCGAGCAACGGAGGCGAAAGCCACCGCCGTTGCCAGGGCTCATCTGGCACAAAGCGAATTCCTCGGAATCCGGACCGCCTTCGAGGGCGAGGCTCTCTCCACCGTTGTCGCGACGCTTGCCGCTGTCGCGGCCCGGGCGGAAGTGACTGTGGAGCTCCTGGTGCGGCCAAAGGCATCGGCGTGGTCCGCCAGAGCTCTCGCCTACGCAGATAGCCGACGAGGCCGAGGCTCGCGGGTCGGCGGGCATAGCTTCTCCGCCCCTTCCAACCGCGGGCGTGCCGCCGCAGTGGAGCAAAAGGCAGCGAGCGCCCCCTTTGACTGCGCGCTGCAGGTCATCGCGAGGGCGTCCGATCGCCAGAGCGCTCGCGAGCTCGTCCGCGTGACCGTGGCGAGTCTCGGTCCCTTCTCTGGGCCGAACCGTCTTGTCTTCGGTCCAACGCACTTTGCGTCGAGTTCGAGTGAAGGTGAGGCGCCTCGGGCCTTTCCTCTTTTCGGGGGTTTCGTCTTGACGGCAGGTGAACTGGCCGGCCTGTGGCACCTACCCCGCAAACCGCTTGCACGTCTTGCGGTCGTCCGATCGCCGAAGCTCGCGCCCCCACCAGGCGCGAGCGATGGCGACCGCATGCTCGGCCTATCCAATTGGGGCGAGGACGCAGCTCCGATCGGACTCTCGACGGCGGATTCATGTCATCACCTGCATCTTCTCGGTTCGACGGGCACGGGCAAAACAACGGCGTTGCTCAACCTCGCGACCCAGGACATCAACGCTGGGCGTGGCGTCGCGGTCCTCGATCCGAAAGGAGACCTCGTTCGCGGGATCCTCGCGCGCATCCCGCGCGAGCGTCTGGATGACGTCATTCTCATCGCGCCCGACGATGGCGCGATCGCGGTCGGGATCAATCCGCTCGAGATCTACCCCGGCGACGACCCCGATCTCGTGGTGGAAAACACGCTCAGCATTTTCAAGCGGATATACGAGCGCTCCTGGGGTATGCGCACTGACGACATCTTGAAGGCGACTCTTCTGACGTTGCTCCGCCGCCCCCAACCAACCCTCGCCCACATCCCGCTTCTCCTCACCGACCCCGTGTTTCGTCTACGCACGATTCGGGATCTGCGCGATCCCCTCGGCCTCGATAGTTTTTGGGCTTGGTTCGGCAAGCTTTCCGAGCATCAGCGCAACGAGGCGATCGGGCCGGTCCTCAACAAGCTTCGGGACTTTCTGGTCCGGCCACGTCTAAGGCGAGTGCTTTGTCAGCTCCGCTCCACTGTTGACCCGCGCGATTTGGTCGACTCGGGCAAGATCCTTCTTGCGGATCTCTCGGTCGGACTCTGGGGAGAGACGACCGCGTCACTCATCGGATCATTCCTCGTCGCACGAATCTGGCAAGCCGTCCTCGCTCGCTCGGGCCTCGAGGACGAGAAGCGACGACCGTTCTACTTGTATATCGACGAGTTCCAGCACTTCCTCGGTATGCCGGGGCCGTTCGGTGACGCGCTGGCAGAAGCGCGCAGCCTAGGCCTCTCGCTGACGATCGCGAATCAGCACCTTGGGCAGCTCCCTCGCGAGATCCGCGAGGCGATCGGATCAAACGCTCGGAGCCGGCTGGTGTTTCAGTGCGGTCAGGACGATGCCTCGTACCTGGCGCGCGAGTTCGCTCCATTGGATGCGACGGCGCTCATGTCCCTTCCGAGGTTCGAGATGGCGGCGCGCATCTCGATCGCCGGACAAACCTCGGAGCCTTTCACCCTCAGGACGTTGCCGTCACCGCCGGTAAGGGACGTCGGGATCGCGGCCGAAGCACGGGCAGCCTCGTTGGGACGCTTCGGTCGCGAGGTTGGCATCGTCGACGGCGATCTCCAGGCGGCGCTCGCGCCTACTCCGCAGCCGGCAACGACGAGCCGCGTGGGTCTGAGGACGCGGCCGTGAGTGCCCAGCAGCGAGCCGGACAGGGGTCGTTCATCCGGGTGATGGTCGCGCTGCCTCGCCGTTGCCGTCGGTCCACCTGCGCCGCGACGGATTGCGAGAGAAGTCGAGGAAACCGGCCGTGACTAGTCCCACGCTGGAAGCCCGACTGCGGTGAGCGGCGAGTCATCGCGCGAGAGGGACCTTCTCTTTCGCCTCACGAGGTTCCGGGGCTTGAACACCGCGCAGCTGCAGGAGTTCGTCTTCGCCGGCTCGACCGTCAAGCCGCGCTCGCGCGAGGTGACGACCGCCCGGATTCTCGCCCGCCTCCGGCGGCGTGGTCTGGTCGCGGAGACGCCGCGCTTGATCGGTGGTCCAGGCGGCGGCTCCGCCCGGCAGGTGCACCACCTGACGGATGCCGGTTTCCGCTTCGTCCGAACGCTCGATCCTGCGATGCGCAACGAAAGGCCGCCCGCCCGGTCGAGCCTCTTTATCGAACACGCCCTCATGACCGCCGACGTGGCTCTTGCGTTCCACCGATCTGCGCGCGCGCAGGCCGGGCATGCCCTCGCGGAATGGGCGCCGGAGTGGCAGGCGGCCGAACGCCTGGGATCCTTCAAGGTGATTCCCGACGGCCACCTGGTGTACGCGACGGACGAGTGGGAGCTCCATGCCTTCGTCGAGATCGATCTTGGGTCTGAGCGGCCGAGCCGATTCGCTCGGAAGATTGCGGCATACCTCGAGGTCTATCGGGAAGACGCGTGGCGAAAGGAACTCGCATCATGGCCGATTGTCCTGACCATCACGCCGGATGCAGCACGAGTGGCAGCGCTTCGTCGTGCCACCGAGGATGCGCTGCGACTAGAGGGTCAGGGTCTTGATGCGGTAACCGGAATCGAATTCGACTTCGCCGCACTTGCTGATGTCACTGGAGACGCTGGACCACTCGGCCGAATCTGGCACGTCGCCGGCCGGCCGGGCGTACACGCCCTCGCTCCGCCGAACTCGCTCGAGACCGCGGAACTCGACGGCGCTGGCCGTGCGGGCTGAACTCGATGACGGCGGCATTCGCGGATCAGCACGCGCTCCTTGGCGCCGTAGACTGCGGACGGCCCCGCTCCCCGCAAGGGAGAGGAAATGTCTCGCACCTTTACAGCTTCATGGGAATCTCTCGTGCGCGGTAAGGACAGCAATCTCAGCGACGTGATCGAAAGCTTCCTTCTGGCGAAGGAAGCAGAGGGCCGCTCCAAGCGGACCCTCCAGGACTATCAGAGCTATCTCCGCGAGTTCGACCGCGTCATCAGCGCTCCGACCCTCGCGCGGCTCACTCCGGAGGTAGTGACGCGATACATCGCCGAGCGACGGCGCTCGTCACCGGCCGCGGCCCGGTACGCCGCCGCGATCCTGAAGAGCTTTGGGACATGGCTCGCGGAGATGAAGTACCTCGCCACGCCGATGGGCGGATCCGTTCTCGCGACGGTGAAAGCTCCGCGGGTGGACCGCCCGCGCAATCCGTACACCGATCAGGAAGTTCGCACGATGATCCGAGTGCTCGGCGCGAGCACTCTGCGCACCCGCGCTCGCGATTCGGCCGCGATCCTCACGCTCCTCGGCAGCGGACTCCGACTGAACGAGCTTCGCGAGCTGCGGCTTCCGAACGTGCACATCGCGCGGCCGATCGAGGAGAGCTACGTCCTCGTGGCGGCCGAGACCAGCAAGAGCCGGAGCACGCGAAAGGTCAGACTCGATCCGATGGCCGCCGAGGCCATCCACAAATACATCAAGGACTGGCGTCCCGACCGCGCACACGACGGCCCGCTCTTCCTCACCGAAGAGGGCAGGCCATTCAGCCTCTTCGGCTTCAAGAACTATATGGCCCGTCTCGGCGATCGGTTCGAAGCGGCGGGTATCGCGAACTGGATGGCCCATCGCTCGCGTCATTACTGGGCGACGAGCGCGCATCGCGCCGGCATGAGCGTCTTCGACATCGCCGCGGAAGGCGGCTGGCGCGATATCAAGATGGTCCAGCGATACACCAAGAGCCGCCCCTTCGAGGAGCTGCAGCGTCTACCGACGCCGCTCTCGTTCGTGCTCCAAAGACGGGCTTCCTAAGAATCAGGTGTCAGGGGAGTCAGGTGAGCTTCCCAGGAATCAGGTGAGGTTCCCGAAAATCGTGAAACCGCGTTTCGATCAATAGCGATGCGGGTCCGAGCTGGGGAGGGTGGATTCGAACCACCGATTACCTGATCCAGAGTCAGGAGCCTTACCGCTTGGCCACTCCCCAAGGAGCAAGTGAATTATCCCATCTCACGATTGGCGCGGAGCGACGCGACCAATGTGATGAGCAGCAGCGGCTCGATGACGAGCGCGAAGAGGATCCCGCCGCCGAGGCTGATGATGCCGGTCAGCTCCATGAGCAGGGCGAGAACGATGAGCGATACACGGGGACGGCCGCTGAGCCACACGCCGATCACCGCGAGCGCGGGTGCGAGGGACCACATCGCTATCCAAAGCAGCGGCGCGGGGAAGAGATCGTTTCCCTGGACCTCGATGAGGCTCGAGCCGCGGCAGATCTCCGGCGCCGGGGCCTCGCCGGGTGCGACCGCGGTGGTCGTGCAGCCATAAAAGAACGGCCCGAACAGGAGTCCCCAGCCGAGGATGACGCCAGCCGCGAGCGAGAGAACCGATGTGAGGCGCGCGATCCGCATCGGGTCGACCCTAGAGGGGGTTCACGCCGATGCAAGTCGCTGGTCGGCGTAGACCATTCAAGATGCAGATGACCGACGTGACGAAGCCAGGTCAGATCGTGATCCTCAATGGCGCGCCGCGCTCGGGGAAGTCGAGCATCGTGGCGGTGATCCAGGACACCTTCGATGGACCGTGGATGAATCTCGGCGTCGATGTGTTCGTGAGAGAGGTCACGCCGAAACGGTACCGACCCGGGATGGGGCTCCGCCCCGGCGAAGACGACCATGAGCTCGCACCGCTCGTTCCTCCGCTTTACGCGGCGCTCTACGACTCGATCGCGGCTCACAGCAGGGCCGGTCTGAACGTCGTCGTCGATGTCGGTCATCACGATGCGAAGATCCTCGCCGATAGCGCCCGTCGTCTTGCGGGACTGCCGGTCCTCTTCGTCGGAGTCCGCTGCCCGATCGGAGTCGTCATGCAACGGCGCAACGCGGGTCAGGTCGGAAGGGAAGGCGGGTACGCGGTTGGATCCGATGCGGAGCCGGTCCCGCCCCCGGTCGAACGTTGGCAGAGCGCCGTCCACATCCCGGGTATCTACGACCTCGAGGTCGACACGTCGGTCCAGAGTCCCGCGCAGTGCGCCGCGGCGATACGACGACGCCTCGAGAATGGACCGCCGCCGTCCGCGTTTCGGCGGCTCGCGGAGATCTAGGCGATGAGCGCCTGAGGCCGACGGTCGTCCTCGGGACGCCACACGCGAGCGCGCTTGTCCTTCGATGCCGCGCGGCCACCAGCCTTGAGCTCGACCTTGCACCACGTGTCGTCAACGAGCGCTTCAAAAGTGAAGCGACCCTGGTGCCGACCTTCCAGGGTCGCT
>Ga0307308_10000003_pt1 | contig 61206 bp, 60 predicted proteins | sample ER_DNA_195_FD_194501 | JGI IMG/M metagenome (GOLD analysis project Ga0307308, IMG submission 194501) | Bulk soil microbial communities from the East River watershed near Crested Butte, Colorado, United States - ER_DNA_195 | ecosystem: Environmental > Terrestrial > Soil > Floodplain | place...
GCACCGAGCCCGTGCCTCCTCGTTGATCAGCGGCCCGAGCTCGGTCTGCAGGTTGTCGCCCCGGCCGATCCGCAGCGCACGGGCCCTTCGCGCGAGCTCCTCCACGAACGCCTCGTGCAACGGCCGCGCGACGTAGATCCGCTCCACGCCTGAGCACACCTGCCCGCAGTTTGCAAAGGCACCCCAGAGCGCACCTGCGACCGCGCGATCGAGATCCGCGTCCTCGAAGACGAGCATCGGATCCTTGCCGCCCAGCTCCAGCGTCACCGGTCGAAGCCGCTCTCCCGCGAGCGATGCGACCCGCCGACCCGTCTCGCCCGACCCGGTGAAGACCACCTTCGCGATCCCGGGAGCGCGAACCAGAGCCTCGCCGACCTCGCCCGCACCCTGCACCACCCGCACGAGCCCGTTCGGGAACAGCCGCTCGAGCCACGCACCCGAGAGCGGCGTCAGCTCCGAGGGCTTGACGACGACCGCGTTTCCCGCCGCGACCGCAAAGGCCGCCTGGGTGAACGGGATCGCGAACGGAAAGTTCCACGGCGAGATCACGGCGACCACTCCGAGCGGCTCGTAGAGCAGCCAGCCCCGCTTGTGGCGGAGGTGCGGCTGCGGGTAGCGCACGCGCTCGGGCCGGAGCACGCGACCGACGTTGGACGCCGCCCAGACCAGGTTGTCGAGGGCGACGAACAGCTCTGCGGTGTACGACTCGACGAGCGGCTTCCCGGTCTCGGCCGTGACCGTCGCCGCGATCTCCTCCGCGTTGTCGAGCACCGCCGCCGCAACGTCCCCGAACAGCGCTCGCCGCTCCGCGAAGGAACTCTGCGCCCAGCGCTCCGCGGCCAGCTTCGCCTCGACGACGACCTCGGCCACCTCCTCCGGCGCGGAAACGGGGACCGACTCGAGCGGCTCGAGCGTGGCCGGGTTGACCGGCCGCAGCATCGTCAGACGCGCGCTGATGAGCGGTCGAGCTCCGCGAGCTGCGCCTCGATCCAGGCGCCCACGTCGTGCTCCCGCACGTGCGCCCGGATCGACTCGAGCCGCTGCCGCCGCTCGTCCAGCCCCATCGTCAACGCCCGGTCCAGCGCCTCCGCTTGGCCGGCGACGTCGAACGGGTTGATCCGGACGACCCAGTCCCCGAGCTCCTCGTAAGCGCCCGTGTTCTCGGAGAGCAGGACCACACCGTCGTGCTCGTTCACGAGCGGCGCCTCCTTCGACACGAGGTTCAGCCCGTCGAAGATCGCGTTCACAAAGAGCACGTCGAACTGCTTGTACGCCGCGATCACAGCCGGGAAGTTGTCCTCGATCACGACCTCGATCGGCGTCCAGCCTTCCCGCTGGAAGCGGTCGTTCACGCGCCGCGCCTCGCGCTGGATCGCGCCGAGGTACTCGGAGTACTCGGGGATGTCCTGCCGGGAGGGATCGAGCAGCGCCAGCATCCCGACCCGCGTGTGCTTCTCCGGATGCGCGTCGAGGTAGAGCTCGAAGGCGCGGAAGCCGCGGACGATGTTCTTCGACGGGTCGGTCCGGTCGACGCGGAGGATCAGCTGCTCCGGGCCCCGCTCGACGAGCTCCCACTCCGCTGCCAGCACGGCCTCGCTCTGCGCGAGCTCCTCGAACTCAGCGACGTCGACGGAGATCGGGTGGGCGCTGACGCTCGCACGCCGGCCGCGGTACTCCGCGGTGCTGTCGACGAAGTTGCTGTCGGCTCCGACGAGATCGCTCGCCGAGCGCAGGAAGTTGACGCGCCAGCGATGCGCGTGGAACCCGATCACGTCGTTCGCGAGCAAACCGTCGTGGATCGCGCGGCGCATCGCCTTGGGCAGAACGTTCCAGTAGTCCGTCTGCGGCCACGGGATGTGGACGAAGTGGGCAAGCAGCGCGTCGGGGACGCGCTCGCGCACGAGTCGCGGAACGAGGTAGAGGTGGTAGTCATGGAGGAAGACCGTCGAGTCGGGCTCGAGCTCCAACTCCTCGACGACCGCGTCCGCGAAGCCCTCGTTGACGCGTGCGTAGCCCCGGTCCCAGGCGTTCTTCAACGCCACGTCCACCGAGGGCGTGTATGCGAGCTCCCAGAGGTAGTGGTGCAGGAACCACAGCATCGGATTCGAGACGACGTTGTAGAACCAGTCGTACGCAACCGCGTCATGGGCAACGAGCCGCAGGCGGAAGGACGCTCCGCTCTCGAGGGTCTCTTCGATCGCCTCGCCGCCGGCCTCGACGACGACCGCGCGGTCCTCCTCGGTCATCGCGCTCGCGACCCACGTGACGTCGTGATGCGCGACGAGCCCGCGGAGGGCCGTCACGAGCCCGCCGCCGCCGCGCCGCGTCACGCGCTCGGCGTTCTCGCGGCCGTACGTGACCGGCCCGCGGTTCGAGACCACGATCAACTTCCTGCGCCTGGCCGCCACAGCCGGGACCCTAACCCGCATGGCCCTTATGAGACGCTGCGCGACCCCCGATACGCGATCACCTCGACGCGCTCGACGGTCACCATCCCCTCGCCGACCATCTCGTCGAGGACCGGCATGATCCGCTCGATCTGCTCCGCGGAGTCGACGATCTCGATCAACACCGGCAGGTCCTCGGAGAGCCGCAGGATGCGCGCCGTGTGGAGACGCGAATCGGCGCCGAAGCCCTCGATCCCGCGCAGCACCGTGGCGCCCGCGAGGCCCTCCGCACGCACTCGCTCGACGATCGCCTGGTAGAGCGGCTTCCCGTGCCAGCGATCCGACTCGCCGACGAAGACGCGGAGCAGCTTTCCCTCGCCCTCGATTTTCATCAGAGCGCCCTCCCGAGCACGACGCCACCATAGAGGGCGAGCATTCCCGCGGCCATGCTGCCGAAGAGGTTGGCCGCGGCCAGGGCGTACGAACGCGCCTCGAGCAGGCGGTAGCTCTCGAGCGAAAGCGTCGAGAACGTGGTGTAGGCGCCGAGAAAGCCGATTGCGACCGCGGCCCGCAGCCACGGGGCAACCGTCAGCCGTTCGCCCAGGAGCGTGAAAACGGCGCCGAGCAGGAACGACCCGCTCACGTTCACGATGAACGTTCCCCACGGGAACGCCACGGCTCGTCGGGCCACGGCTCCTTCGACCCCGTATCGCGCGAGCGCCCCGAGGGCGCCCGCCACCCCGATCGCAACCGCCGTCCGCACAGCCGATCTCCCTTCGTCGTAGGAGCCATCAGCCGAACGGCGGTTGGGGGCGAGCTCCATCGCCCGAAACGAGCGGCCAGTATACGGCGCCGTGTCCGCGATCAGACAGGCCCCGCGGCTCCTCTTCGGCGGTGGGCTCGACCGTCGCGTGGCACCGATCGTCGCGGTCAGCTTCACCTACGCCGCCTCGTTCTCGACCTTCTGGGTGTACGTCGGCATCTATGCCGTCAAGGGGCTGCACTGGCCGGCGAGCCGCGTCGGCCTGCTCTTCCTGGCGAGTGCACCCGCGGCGGCCGTCGCGAACTACCTGAGCGGGCGAATCTCGGACCGGACGGGCCGCAAACCCCTGATCGTCGGCAGCTTCCTCTTCTCCTCCGCGAACATGGTCCTGCTCACCTGGCTCGGCGGGACGACGGCGCTCGCCTTCGTCCTGATCATCGTCCAGGGCATGATCGGCGCGCCCGCGTACTCACTCGACCGCGTGCTCGTGGCCGACTTCGTCCAGGAGGAGGAGCGGCGCGAAGAGGCGTACGCGACCGTTCGGGTCGCCTCGAATCTCGGTTCGCTGGGCGGGCCGCCACTCGGGGCGCTGCTCGTCTTCGTCGCCGGCTGGAAGGCGTTCCTGCTCGGGATCGCGGCGCTCGGCGTGATCGGCGGGCTGCTCGCAATCGCCCGGCTGCCGTCGACCCGCGCGGTCGCCGAGGCGCAGGAGCCCGGCTCGCTGCGAGCCGTCGTCCGCGACCGCCCCTTCGCCTTGCTCCTGCTCTCGTCACTCCTCGCCTACTTCGACTACTGCAGCTTCGAGACCGTTCTCCCGGTTCTCGCAGTCTCCGTCTACGGGCTCGCCCCGTCGACGTGGGGCCTACTGGTGATCATCAGCCCCGTCCTGGTGATCGTCGGGCAGCTCCGGCTGACGCGCACCGCCGCCCGAATACCGCCGGCCACGCGCCTTGCCGTCGCGACATTGCTGATGGGCCTGCCATTCCTCGCGCTACTCGCTTCGAGCCACATCGCGGTGATCGCGGCGGTGATGGTCGTGTTCGTGATCGGCGAGATGGTCTGGATGCCGACCTCGCAGGCGATCGCGGCCCAGATCGCCCCGCCGCACGCACGCGGTAACTACTTCGGAGCGCTCGCCGCGATGACCGGGCCTGCCTGGACGCTCGCTCCCTTCCTCGCATTCGAGCTCCGGGACCACGCGGGCGTAAGATCGGTCTGGCTGTTCTTCGCTGCGATCGCCGTCGCAAGCGCCGCGGCCGGCGCCGCCGCGGTCAGGAGCTACCAGCGACGACCGTAGCCAGCTCGGCGCCGGCCGTGTCGTTACCCGAGAGCAGGTTGAAGAGCACGAGCCAGTCGCGCAGGAGCCGCGGCATCAGGAAGTTGCGCCGCACGAACTCCTTGCCGCGCAGCGCCCGCTGCCGGGCCTCGGTGGGGTCACGCAGGATCTCGATGCAGGCCTGCGCGCACTCCTCGGGCGAGCTCACGAGCCAGCCCGTCTCCCCGTCCTGGATCTGCGCGACGATGCCGCCGACGCGCCCTCCGACGGTCGGCCGCGTCTTCCAAAGCGCCTCGGTGATCGTCAAGCCAAAGCCCTCGCGGATCGACTTCTGGATCACGGCGGCCGAGTGCACCTGGAACGCGTTGACCTCGACCGAGCCGACGTTGTTCAGGTTCGACAGGATGTAGACGTCCGGGTCGCCGGCCGCGTGCTCGACGGTGCGGCTGTAGTAGTCCCAGCCCTCGGGATCGTCGTGCGCCATCGAGCCGACGAGCGCGAGCTGCGCGTCCGGGAACTCCTCCTTGACGCCGCGGTAGGCGTCGATCACTCCCAGCGGGTCCTTCCACGGATCGAAGCGCGAGACCTGGGTCAGCAGCGGCCGCTCGACGTCGATCCCGAACTGGTCGACGATGTAGGCCGCGTCCTCGGGCGAGAGCGCCATGTTCTTCGGCGTCAGCGGATCGATCGCCGGCGGCCAGATATATGCGTGCGGTAGGCCGGCCCCCTTCGGGACGTACTCCTGCATGTGGAAGATGGCTGCGTCGTACCGCGCCAGCCACGGCACGAGAAAGTCGAGCACGCTCGGGTTCGGCGCCGAGAGGTCGATGTGGCAGCGCCAGATCCAGCGAGCAGAGCTGTTTTCGAACTGCTCGATCATCCCGACCGGCTGCGGATCGTGGGCGATGATGAAGTCGTAGTCGTCGGCGTCGAGCTCCTCGGCGTTGAGCACCTGATAGCGGCGGAAGATCTCCTCCTGCGTCGGCGTCAGCCCTTCCGGGTTGCCCTGGAGCGCGTTGTGGATCGTCTTCGTGACCGCGAAGAACTCGTCGCCGCCGGCGATGATCCGCCACTCGACGTCGAGCCCCGCGTCCTTCATCAGCGGCACGAGCGCATAGTTGATCTCGGCCACGCCGCCGCCGAACGCGGTGGCCGAGAGGTGCAGGACCCGCCGGCCGGCGAGTGGCTCCGCGAGCCTGCGGATCTCGTCCATCAGCCCGCGGGTCGCAATCGTCGCGTAGTCGCCCAGCGACTTCTGTCCGACGTTGACGAGTTGGAGCATTCGGGTCGAGGCTAAAGACAGCTTGGGACGCCGCGGCGCCCGAGCATAGCTGTCGGGCTACTCGGCGAAGAACTTGACGAAACGCAGTCGCGACCCGCCTTCTTCACGCGGGCCGATCTCGACCTCGTCGGCAAGCGCCCGGATGATCTCGATTCCGAGACCGCCCTCCTCGAGCTCGCCCTCGTGGCCGTTGCCGCCGTCGAGGGGCTCGAAGCCGCTGCCCTCGTCGCCGACCTCGATCACGAGCCGGTCCGGCTGCAGCTCGTAGACGATCTCGACGTTCCCTTCCCGCCCATTCGCGTACGCGTGGCGCACCGAGTTCGTGCATGCCTCGGTGAGCGCGAGCTTCAGGTCGTAGAGCGTCTCGTCCGAGACCGGGCGCACGCCGGCAATGGCCGTCAGGGCCAGCCGCCCCAGCGTGATGTACTCCGGCTTCGCCGGGATCGTCAGGCGGACTGAGCGGCCTGCCTCGTTCATCGAGGCACCTCTACCCGAGGCTCAGGGCCGCCTAACCCTGAAGGAATTCGAGTACCTGCGCCGAAGGACACCCGTTTGATCCTAGGGTGAAGCGGGTCGCTGGGCCAGATGGACGGGTACCTGCAGGCGCTTGCCGTCACGGAGCACGGTGAGGGTGACCCGCTGCCCTGGGTCGACCGTATCTGTGACAATCCGCACAACGTCCTCGGAGCTCCTGACCGGGTGGCCGGCCAGCGCGACGATCACGTCCCCTCCAGCCTTGAAGTCGACGCCGAGGTACGACTCGTTCCGGTTCCCCCCGCGCAGGCCCGCGTCGGCCGCAGGCGAATCGGGCTGAACCGACGCGATGACGGCGCCGTGATCGACTGGGTAGCCGAAGTGCTTCGCGAGCGCAGGCGTGAGGTCCTCCGTCGTCACACCCACGAACGCGTAGGAGACGGAGCCCGTCGCGATCAGTTGCTCCATCGAGCGGCGCGCCGAGTTGATCGGCACGGCGAAGCCGACGCCCGTGTTGTTGCCTGTGCCGCTGCGGATCTGAGCGTTGATTCCGATCACGCGCCCGCGCGCGTCGAAGAGCGGGCCGCCGGAGTTGCCGTGGTTGATCGGCGCATCCGTCTGGATCGCGTCCACGAGGGAATAGGTCGAGGTCAGCGAGGCGATCGAGCGGTGCGTGGCCGACACGACGCCGACACCGAGCGAGTCCTCGTTCCCGAACGGGCTGCCGATCGCGGCCACGGGCTCGCCGACCGAGACCGCCGCGGAGTTCCCCAGGGGCACCGGGTTGAGCGCGTGCGCCGAGGGGTCGACCTTGACGAGCCCGATGTCGTCGAACACGTCCCAGCCGACGATCTTGGCCGGCGCCCGGTCGAGGTCCTGGAACTCGACGTAGACGCGGTCGGCCCCGTGGACGGAGGTGTTCTCGCCCGCGTTGGTGATCACATGCGAGTTCGTGAGGATGAAACCTTTCGGGGAGACGACGAAGCCCGAGCCCTGCGCAATCTGGGCGGTCGCCAGATTGGTCCCGTACTGGGCGAAAATCGTGACGACGCCCGCGGAACGGCTCGCGTAGATGCGTCGCGGGTTGAACCCGTTGCCGGCCAGCGGCTTCGCCGAAGGCGCGACCGCAGCCGGCTGGGCGCCGTCGCTCGCGGGCAGCACCGGCGAGGAGCGGAAGACCGTGACCGTCTTCTTCTGTCCGATCCAGCCCGTCGCCTTCCCGAGCCCAAGCGCGGCCACCCCGCCAACGAGGGCACAGGCGACCGCAACGACTGCAAAGGGCCCGGAGCGCACAGCGCTCGAACTCTAGCGGCGGCTCAGCTCGACGCCCCGCGCGTTTTCACGTAAAACGCGTTCCGGCCCGCGGCCAAGTGGGAGCACCAGCCCGAACACGCTCCTGCCCGGCTCCGAATCGACCGTGATCCGGCCGTCCATCAGCTCCGCGAGCTCCTTCGCGATTGCAAGGCCGAGGCCGCTGCCGGACGCTCTCGTGCCGTCCAGCCGGAAGAAGCGCTCGAACAGCTGATCGCGCTGGGTTTCGGGGATGCCGTCGCCCTCGTCCTCGACCTCGAGCACCGCGGAGCCGTCCCGCTCCAGCGCCCGCACGCGCACCGTGGTTCCGGGCAGGGTGTGCAGGAGCGCGTTCTCGACCAGGATCCGGCCGATCTGAAAGACGCGCAGCTCGTCGGCGTTCGCGACGGCGCCGTCGTGCTCCTCGAGCTCCAGCTCGTGCCCGCCGCCACGCGCGGCGGGGCCGAATTCCTCGACCAGCTCCTCGCCGAGTGCGGTGAGATCGACAGGCTCGCGCTCGACCGACATCCGGCCCGCGTCGAGCCGCGACAGGTCGAGCAGGTCCGAGGCGAGCTTCGTCAGGCGGGTCACCTGCTGTCGCATCTGGTCCAGGAACTCCAGCTTCGTCGACTCATCCAGCTCCTCGTCGTCCATCAGCTCCAGGAAGCCGGCCAGCGAGAAGAGCGGGGTGCGCAGCTCGTGCGAGGCGTTCGCGACAAACGCGCGGCGGGCGTCGTCGAGCTGGGCAAGGCGGACGCGCATGCGGTCGAACGCCACCGCGAGATCGCCGAGCTCGTCGCCGCCGCTGTCACGCACCGGCTCGTCGAAGCGCCCGCCGGCGATCCGGTCGGCCGCGCGCTCGAGCCTGCGGATCCGACGGGCAAACGCCCACGCGCCGCCGTAGCCGAGCAGCAGTGCGATTAGCAACGCAACGCCCGCTGAAAGGAGCACGCGGCGCTGGACGAGGTTCACGCTCCCGTGCTGGCTCGTGAGCGGGTCGCGCAGCAGCAAAACGTACGTCCCACCCAGAAACGGCGCGGCGGCCTCAGCCCAACGCGAGTCGCCGTGACTGACGATGCCGCCCGCGAGCCGGCCGCTGGCGGCAGCCCGCGTCGCAATCCCGTCATCGGAAACGTCCTCTGAGTTTCCGCCCTGGTTCGACTCTGCCCAGGGGCTGACGCTGATCTGACCCCCGGCCTGGTTGACGACAAACGCAATGACGCGCGTGCCCGTGTCACTCGCCGCGCTGACCACGAAGTCCTGGAGGTCGACACGATTGCCGGGTTGAGCAGCCTGTGGCGCCAATATCCGAACGGCTGTCTTCAGCTGGCCAACGCGCGCATTCACGAGACGGCTCTCGAGTGAGGGCACAACCGCGAGGTACACGACTCCCAGCGCCACCGCGACCACAAGCAGAAGCGCGAGGCTGAGCCGCGCACCGACGCTGCGGAAGAATCGGCTCACGAGCTGCGGAAGCGGTAGCCGACGCCGCGCACGGTCAGAATGAACTCAGGCTCACCGGGGTCGCTCTCGAGCTTCTCGCGCAGGTGGCGGACGTGAACGTCGATCGTCCGCGGCTCGCGGTAGTCGGAACCGCCCCAGAGCGCCTGCAACAGCTGCTCCCGCGTGTAGACGCGGCCCGCATGCGAGGCCAGCGTCAGCAGGAGCTCGAACTCGACGTAGGTCAGCTGTACCGGCCGGCCGTGCGCCATCACCTCTCTCGTGCCGAGGTCGATCCGGAGCCCGTCGGTCTCGATCAATTCCTCCGGATGCGCGGGGGTGGTCGCAGCCCGCCGCAGGAGTGCCCGCACGCGACTCCGGAACTCGCGGATCGAGAACGGCTTCGTGATGTAGTCGTCCGCGCCGAGCTCGAGGCCGAGCACCTTGTCGAGCTCGTCGTCGCGGGCCGTGAGCATGATGATCGGCACGGTGCTCTCCGCGCGCAGGCGCTTGCAGACCTCGAGGCCGTCCACCTTCGGCAGCATCACGTCGAGGACGACGAGATCGACGTGCTCCCGCCCGAACCGCTCGAGCGCCTCCTCGCCGTCGCGAGCCTGCACGACCCGGAAGCCGTCCCGCTCGAGCGGGTAAGCCAGGAGCTTCTGGACTGCGTCCTCGTCGTCGACGAGCAGGATGGTGGATGAATCTGGCATCGGCAATGCCCGCCGGCGGTGGTAGGTCTCCCACCTACTATAGCCACGCAATGGCGGCGCTCCCGCCCCGTCCCGCTCGGCGCAGGCCGCGGCTCGGCTCGCTCGAGCGCCCGGTCAGCGGCAGGCTCTACCGCGGCACCTGGCTGCTCGTCGGCATGCCGTTGCTGCTCGCCGCCTTCAGCGTCAGCAAGGCGACCCCGCTGCCCGCCCCGCAGCCGAACCTGCCGCCGACCTTCGACCGCGCCGGGACGGTGGCGCTCGCGGCGGATCTCGCCGGCAGCTACCCCGATCGCGTGCCCGGCACGGCGGGAGCGGCCGGGGCGGCCCAGTGGGTCTCCGACCAGCTCACGCCGTACGGACTCAGGGCCGTGGAGGACCGCTTCCGCGCCCTGGTGCCCGGCCATGGGCGGCAGACGCTCGTGAACCAGATCGTCACGATCCCCGGCCGATTGCCGACCGAGCTCGTCGTCATGGCGCACCGCGACGACGGCGGCGCCGGCCCGGGAGCAAACGACAACGCCTCTGGGGTTGCAACGCTCGTGCAGCTCGCCCGGTCGTACGGAACGCCGGTCGCCGCTCCGGGGACGCGCGCCATCAGTCCGTTGCACACGCTCGTCTTTGTCGCAACCGACGGCGGCGCCTTCGGCGCGCTCGGTGCCCGCCGGTTTGCCCGCACCCACACGGGACACGTGCTCGCGGTGATCGACCTTGCCGCGCTGGCCGGCAGTGGGCCCCCGCGGCTCGTCCTGACCGGCTCGGAGCCTCGCCTTGCGGCGCCGGGCTTCGTCGAGACCGCAGCGCAGCGCATCCTCGATGCGAGCGGCTCGCGACCGCATCGGCCGACGGCCTTTGGGCAGCTCATCGACCTCGCGTTCCCCTTCACGCTCTACGAGCAGGGGCCGCTGCTGGAGCGTGGGCAACCCGCGTTGACGCTGACGAGCGCCGGCGAACGGCCGCCTGCCGGGTTTTCCGACCAGGCGAAGCGGCTGGACGTGATTCGACTCGGCCAGCTCGGCGGCGCCGCCCAGCAGCTGCTGCGGTGGCTCGACTCCGGCGTCGAGCTCGCGCCCGGGACGAAAAGCTACGTCTATTTCGGGCCGCGAATCCTCCCAGGCTGGGCGATCGAGCTCGTGCTGATCTCCGCCGTCGCACCGTTCCTCGTCGCCGCGGTCGACCTCTTCGCCCGCTGCCGCCGGCGCCACATCCCGCTCGCGCCGGCGTTCCGCAGCTACCGGAGCCGAGCGGGTTTCTGGCTCTGGGCCGCGGCGATCTTCATGCTCTTCGCGCTCGTCGGCGTATGGCCGTCCGCGCCGTCCGTCGCGCTGCCGCCGGATGTGCCGCCCGCGACGCACTGGCCGGCGCTCGGGCTCCTGGGGTTCGCGGTCTTGTGTGCCCTCGGCTGGCTGGTCGCGCGTGCGCGGCTCGTGCCCCGCCGCCCCGTCTCTCCGTCGGAGGAGATCGCCGGCACTGCAGCGGCCCTCCTGGCGCTCGCGGTCGTCGCGCTTCTCGTCGTCGCGACGAACCCGTTCGCGCTCGTCTTCCTCCTGCCCTCGCTGCACGCGTGGCTCTGGCTTCCCCACGCGCGAGCCCGTCCGCTATGGGCACCGGTGGCCCTCCTCGCGGCGGGCTCGCTCGGACCGCTGCTCCTGCTCGGATCGCTCGCCTGGCGTTACGGCCTCGGCCTCGACGCGCCCTGGTATCTCGCCGAGCTGACCGCCACGGGCTACGTCCGGCTGCCATCCGTCGTGATCGCGGCGGGCTGGCTCGCCGCCGCGGGGCAGATGGCGGCGCTTGCCACCGGCCGCTACGCGCCCTATCCGAGCGCTGCCGAACGGCCGCCGCGCGGACCGATCCGCGAGACCGTCCGGCGAATCGTCCTTACAGTGAGGGCGAGAAGGCGCGAATCCGAGACGGGGCGGAAGGCGTTGGAAGGATGAATGTGAGACGTGTCGTGCGAATCGCGGGGACGGCCCTGGCCGTGACAGGCGCTCTGGTCCTCGTGTGGGTCGTCGTCGTGTGGCAGTGGCAGGACCCATTTACCGCCCTCTACACGCACTGGAAGCAGCATCAGCTCGCCAAGAGCTACGGGCGCCGGTTCGACTCGTACCACGCCACGCGATACAACCGGGAGGCGACGATCGCGGCTCGGATCCGGACGATCGAGCGCGAAGCCCAGCGCTACCGCGTGGACTCGCGCCGCGGGCAGGCGATCGGCCGCATCGTCGTCCCGCGCCTTCACCTGAACATGATCCTCGTCAACGGCACCGATGACGGCTCGCTCAAGAAGGGCCCGGGGCGCGACCTCCGCACCTACATGCCCGGCGAAGGGCAGCTGATCTACATCGCCGGGCACCGCACGACGTACCTCGCGCCGTTCGCCCACATCAACGCCCTGCGGCGCGGGGATCCGGTCACGCTCGAGGTTCCGTACGGGACGTTCCGCTACCGCGTCTTCCGCAAGAAGATCGTCCCCAGCGACGCGCTGGCGGTCCTGCGGTCGCACGGCCGTGAGGTTGTGGCGCTGCAGGCTTGCCATCCGCGGTTCTTCGCCACGCACCGCTACATCGTCTGGGGACGACTGATCCAGATCGAGCCGCGCGGCGCGTCGGCATTCGACCCTCCGTCGACGACGCTCACCGCGGCCCCGCTCGCGGCCTCGCAGGGCTAGAGCCGCAGATACCGCACCGGCGCGCCCGCGGGCAGCTCGCCTTCGCCGCGCGGGAGCAAGACAAGCGCGTTGGCGCTCGCCGCGCGCGCGATCATGTGCGACTCCTGGCCCGCCAGCGGCTCGAGGAGGACCGCACCGTCCTCGCCGCCGCGCGACCGTGCGCGAACGAGCTGGTCCCGGGCGTCGTTTCGTTTTGCGGCAGCCGCAAGCCGCCCCGGCTCGAACCGGGGAAGCGGGTCGGCGTGGCCCTGGAGCGCCAGCAGCGCAGGGCGGACGAAGAGCTCGAAACCAACCAGCGACGAGACCGGGTTCCCGGGCAGGCCGAAGACGAGCGTCCGTCCGCGCACGCCGAAGGACACCGGCTTGCCCGGCTTGACGGCGACGCGCCAAAAGACCTCTTCGACTCCGAGCTCTGCCTCGATCCGGCGCACGAGGTCGTGCGGGCCGACGGAGACCCCGCCCGAGGTCACGAGAACCTCTGACTCGAGCGCGCGCCCGAGGGCCTCGCGATGGGCTTCCTCGTCGTCAGCGACGACCGCCAGGCGCTCCGGCAAAGCGCCCGCCGACCTGAGCTGCGCGGCAAGGATCAGCCCATTCGCCTCGTAGACCTCGCCCGGACCGAGCTCTTCGCCCGGAGAGCGAAGCTCAGTTCCCGTGGTGACCACGGAGGCCCGCGGCCGCGGGCCACAGGCGACCTCAGCGACACCGGCGGCCGCCAGGGCACCGAGTTGCGCCGGACCGAGAACCCTCCCGCGCTCCACGACGGCGTCCCCGGCGCGGAGGTCACCGCCACGCGGACGAACGTTGTCGCCCGGAGGAACCGGTTCAGGAATCTCCACGCCGTTGTCATGTTCGACAACATACTCGATGGGGATGACGGCATCAGCTCCGTCGGGAACCACCCCGCCGGTCGCTATCGCCATCGCCTCGCCGGGCCGCAGCTCCCGCGGCGCGGGCCGCCCCGCCGCAATCCGCGCCACGACCGGCAGCACGCCCGGCGTGTCCAAGGCGCGGACGGCGTAGCCGTCCATCGCCGAGCTCGGGAACGGCGGCAGGTCCACGAGCGCCGTCGCGGTCGCGGCCAGGACGCGGCCCGCCGCATCTTCGAGCCGAACGCGTTCCGCCGGCAGCGGGCGCGCCCGTTCCAGTATCAGGCGCTGGGCCTCTTCGAACGTCAGCAAGTCCGCCACGACCGGCGCATACGCTACGCGCCCGAGGGTACGCTCCGGCCGCCGTGATCTCAGTCGTTGTCCCCGTTCACGATGAGGAGCGCACGCTCGCGCTCCTCTTCGACGAGCTGCAATCGGCGCTCGATCCTCTCGGACAGCCCTGGGAGGCGGTCTTCGTCGATGACGGCTCGAGCGACGGGTCGTTCAGTGCTCTGACACGCCTGCACGACGCCCACGACAACGTGCGGGTCGTCCGGCTCCGGCGGAACTTCGGCAAGGCAGCCGCCCTCGCGGCGGGCTTCACGAACGCCCAGGGAGACATCGTCGTCACGATCGACGCCGATCTCCAGGACGATCCCGCGGAGATCCCGCGACTCCTCGCCAAGCTCGACGAGGGCTTCGATCTCGTGTCGGGCTGGAAGGCGCACCGCCGCGACCCGATCACGCGCCGGGCGCTGTCACGAATCTTCAACTGGGTGACCGGCCGCGTCTCGGGAATCCGGTTGCACGATCTCAACTGCGGGCTGAAGGCGTATCGCGCCGAGGTCGTGCAAGGCCTGCGCCTCTACGGCGAGCTGCACCGCTTCATCCCCGTGCTCGCCCACTACCGCGGGCACCGCATCGCCGAGCTGCCGGTGAACCACCGCCCGCGTGAGCACGGACGCTCGCGGTACGGCGTCGAGCGCTACCTGCGCGGGTTCCTCGACCTTTTGACGGTCTCGTTCATCGGCCGCTACCGCTACCGGCCGCTGCATCTCTTCGGCGGGCTCGGTCTCGGTCTCGGGGCGCTCGGCATGGCCGTGCTGGTCTACCTGACGGTGCTGAAGATCGGCGGCGAGGCGATCGGTCGGCGCCCGTTGCTGATCCTCGGCGTGCTCCTCGTCGTGGTCGGCCTGCAGTTCTTCTCGCTCGGGTTGATCAGCGAGCTGATCACGAGCCAGCACGAGGAGCGGGCCGGCCCGCGCGAGCGGACGGAGCTCCACGTCGACGAGATCCTCTCCTAGTCGCCTTCGACGCGACCCGTGCGGCGATTGGCACACACTCGTCACGGACCCGTGACACACGCGTGCGACCTTTCTCGTTACGCTCGCAGCGGGGAGGAGGCCGGGCGCGCCTGAACTACAGGGACCATAGGGCGGCCTTCTGATGCGCGTTCTCTACTTCGGGACCTACGAGCGCGACTATCCCCGCAACGCGCAGGTGATCTCGTGCCTGCGGCGGGACGGCGTCGAGGTGATCGAGCGACACGTGGGCGTCTGGGAAGGCCGGCGCGACAGCTGGCGCGCAGGGCCCGCAACGCTGGCGCGACTCGTCTCGGCCGAGCTCCGGCTCCTCCGCCGCCCCGCCGTCGACTTCGACGTGCTCCTTGTCGGCTATCCGGGCCATCTCGACCTCGCAGCGGCGCGGCGCGGCGCCCGCGGCCGGCCGGTCGTCTTCAACCCGCTCGTCTCCCTCGCCGACACGTTCATCGCGGACCGCGGGCGCTTCCGGCCCGGCTCGCCGGCAGCGCGTGCCCTCGAGGCAATTGACCGTCGCGCCTTTCGCGCCGCCGACCTCGTCGTCGCGGACACCGAGGCGCACGCGCACCACCTCGCCCACCTCACCGGCGTCCCCGAGGAACGAATGGCCGTCTGCTTCGTCGGCGCAGAGGAGCGCCTCTTCCAGCCCGGCTGGTCTCTCGAGGAGCCGTTCACGTGTCTGTTCGTCGGCAAGCTGATCCCGCTCCAGGGTGTCGAGACAGTCCTCGCCGCAGCCGGCGCGGCCCCCGACCTGCCGTTCCGGCTCGTCGGCAGCGGCCAGCTCGAGCCGCTGCTCCGCGGCCGGCCGGAGAACGTCGAGCACATTCCCTGGGTTGAATACGACCGGCTGCCGCGCGAGCTCCACCGCGCTGGGTGCGCGCTCGGGATCTTCGGAACCTCCGACAAGGCACGCCGTGTAATCCCGAACAAAGCCTTCCAGGCGCTCGCCTGCGGAACACCGCTCGTGACCGCCGACACGCCCGCTGCGCGCGAGTTGCTCGTCGACGGCGAGAGCGCCCTGCTCGTGCCGCCGGGAGACCCGGAAGCCCTGGCCGCCGGACTCAGGCGCCTGGCCGGTGACCGTGCGTTGGCCCAGAAGTTGAGCGAGGGAGGCCGCGCCGCCTTCGAACAACAGGCAAGCGAGGAGGTGCTCGGCCGGTGCTGGCGTAGCGTCCTCGAACGGGCCCAGGCCCTACGATCGCAGCGGGGATGACACGCCTCGCCGGCCCGCGGGCCCTTCTCTGGAGCGCGATCGCCGCCTACGCAGCGGGTTTCTCGGCGCTCTCCGTCCTGCGGCACCGCGCGTTTCAGACCGGCCGCTTCGACCTCGGCAACATGGTGCAGGCCGTCTGGTCGACCGCCCACGGGCACCCGTTGCAGGTCACCGGGCTGCGCGGCGACGAGATCTCACGCCTCGCGGCGCATTTCGACCCGATCCTCGGGGCGTTCGCGCCGCTCTGGCTCGTGTGGCCGAGCCCCGACATGCTTCTCGTCGCGCAGGCGGGCGCGATCGCCCTCGGCGCGCTGCCGGTCCACTGGCTCGCCCGGAAGCACCTCGGCTCGGAGCGAGCGGGAGTCGGCTTCGCGCTGGCCTACCTCCTTTACCCGCCGACGCAGTGGCTGACGCTGAACGAGTTCCATCCGGTCGCGCTCGCGTGCCCGCTGCTGCTGTTCGCGATCTGGTTCCTCGACGAGGGGCGGCTGCTGCCGTTCATCGTCTTCGCGCTCCTGGCGACGACGACGAAGGAAGAGATCGGCTTCGTGGTCGCGGGGCTCGGCCTCTGGTGGGTGCTGGCCCGGGGACGGCGCCTGGAAGGCGCCGCGATCCTGGCCGCAGGGGCCGCGATCGCGCTGATCGCGATCGAGGTGATCGTGCCGCACTTCAACCGGGCCGGAGCATCGAGCTTCTTCGCCCGCTACAGCGAGGTCGGCGGCTCGCCGGGCGGCATCGTCCACACGGCGGTCACCAAGCCGTGGAAGCTCGTCACGACCGCCGTCACCGGCCGCGGGCTCGGGTACCTCGCGCGGCTCTTTCTGCCGCTCGGCCTGATCGCGCTCCTCGCGCCGCTCTTTCTCCTGGCGGCGATCCCTGAGCTCGCCATCAACCTCCTCTCGGCGGCCACCACGCAGACGTCGATCCGCTTTCACTACACCGCGGGGCTGATCCCTGTGATCGTCGCGGCGACCGTCCTCGGCGCCGCGCGGCTGGTCCGCTCGCGCCCGCACTGGTCCGCGCCGCTCGCAACCGGTGCACTCGTCCTCGCGATCGCTTCGAACTACGCCCTCGGCGCGATCCCGCTGTGGCGCTACCTACCGGGTGGCCAGCAGGCGCAGGCGCACGCAGCCGATGTCACGAGGCACGACCGGATCGCGCTCAGCGCGCTCCGCCGGATCCCGAAGAACGCGGTCGTCAGCGCCACGAACACGCTCGGAGCGCATCTTTCTGCGCGCCGCCGCATCCTCAGCTTCCCGATCATCCAGGACGCGCAGTGGATCGCGGCCGACGAGACCTCGCCCGGTTACGCGGATCGGTTGGCGCCCCTGCCGACCGCCGTCCAGCTCTCCTGGCTTCGGCGCAGCCCGGAGTGGCGGCTCGTCTTCGAGCGCGACGGGATCCTGATCTTCCACCGGCGCAGCTGACCCGCCAGCACGAGGAAGACCGCGAGCACGAGCACGTCCCGGACAAGCAGGAGCCAGGTCGGCCAGGCGAGGCGGAACAACGCGTGGTAGTGGAAAAACCAGACCTGCGCGAGGACGAGCGAGACGGCCGTCAACGCAAGCGCGAGCCAGCTCCCCGCAAGCACAACCAGGGGCACGAGCCAGACGAGGTACTGCGGCGAGAAGACCTTCGTGAAGGCGAGAAAGCCAGCGACGGCCGCAGCGAAGGCGAGCGGCAGCTTGGCTCGACCGTCACGCGCACGCGCGTAGAGGAACCACACGGCGAGCACGGCCAGCGCCTCGAGCACAAGGGTCACGACGGCGACGGCATCCGGCAGCGAGCCGCTCAGGTTGCGGCCGGCAACGCCGGTCGTCTCCACGACCTTTGCGTCGTAGAGGCCGAGCCGGTCGGCGGCGAGGAGGACCGACGCGCCGAGGCTCTCGATCTGGAGCCCGCGCTCGGCCTGGGAGCGGAAGCTCGAGGCGACCCCGTGCAGGTCGTACGCCGCGAACGGGACGACCACGACGGCAGCGACCGCCACGAAGACGGCCAGCGCCGTGGCAACCCGCCGCGGCCCGGCACGCCGCCAGACGTAGATCCCCGCCAGCGGGAGCAGCACGAGCGGATACACCTTCGCCGAGACCGCCAGCCCCAACGCGCCCGCGCCCAGCAGGTCACCTCCGCGCAGGAACAGGTAGAGCGCCAGCACCGTCAGCAAGGCGGGCCAGGCGTCGTAGGTGTTCAGCGAGATCGGCCCGAGCGCGATCGGCGCCAGGGCCAACAGTGCAACCGCGACGAACAGCCGCCCCCTCGACACGCCGAGCTCGACCAGCACCAGTGCCGCGAGCAGGATCGTCGCCAACCCGCAGAGCGCCATCAGCGACTTGAACGCGGCGTTGTAGTGCGAGGCGCCGAGCGCCGTGGGCGGCATGAAGACCGCGAACGCCCCGGGCGGGTACTCGACGAAGACGTCCCGGTATGGCAGGTCTCCGTGCAGGAAGCGCTCGGCGTAGCCCTGGTAGATGTGGACGTCCCGAAAGCGGGCCGCGCGGAACAGGCCGCCGTCGGGAACCGCGCACGCGGCGAGGAACACGGGCACCGAGACGAGCCAGGCAAGCAGGGCGTCGCGCGCCCCGGCCGGACCGAAACGCCTCATGTTCCTACGGGACCGGCGGTGGAGGAGGCGGCGGCGGCGGCTCGACCGGCGGCGGGGGCGGCTCGACCGGCGGCGGGGGCGGCGCGACCGTGGTCGCCGTGTTCGTCGTCGTCGGCGGAGGCGGCGGGGCACCGCCGCGAGTGCTCGTGCCAGGCGGTGGCGGCGGGGAGTAGTAGCCAGAGCCTGAGCCGGAGTAGTAGCTCGAGCCGTACTGACCCTGCGTGAACGACCTCCACTCGACGGGATTCCGCGGCTGCAGGAACTCGAGCACCGGCGCACGCCAGAGCGCGGCCTGCATGAAGAGATGCCAGATCGTGGCCGGGAACGTGCCGCCTGCCACCGCGATGCCGTGCACACTCTCCATCGGGATCTCGCCGCCGGGGTAGCCGACCCAGACCGTCGTCTCGAGCTGCGGCGTGTAGCCGGAGAACCAGGCGTCGGCGTGGTTGTCGGTCGTGCCGGTCTTGCCCCCCGCCGGCCGGCCGATGTTGGCTCCGACACCCGTTCCTTCCTGGATGTTCATCTGCAGGATCCGGGTCACCTCGGAGGCGACGCCGTCCGAGATCACCCGCTTGCGCTGCGGGTTGCCCCAGCCCACGTCGGTGTCCACCTTGCCGCCCGCGAGCACGACCTTCGTGATCGCCATCGGCTTCGAGTAGATGCCGCCCGCGGCAAGCGTGGCGTAGGCGGAGGCCTCCTCGAGGGGCGAGATCGCATCTGCGCCGAGGCCCATGGCCGGGACGACGTCCAGGTGGGACTTGACGCCGAGCCGGTGCGCCATCGCCGCCACCTTGTCCGGCCCGACGTCGAGCGTCAGCTGCGCGTAGACGGTGTTGTCGGAGCGAAGGGTCGCGCTCGTCACCGAGATCGAGCCGGCGTACGTATGGTCGTAGGTCTGAACGTCCCAGGCCGCCGTGTACGGGTCCGGCTGGTAGTGGAACGGCGCCGAGGTGTAGTAGGTCGAGTCGGGGTTCATACCCTCGGCGATCGCGGCCGTCAGGACGAAGACCTTGAACGTCGAGCCCGGCTGGCGGCGGGCCTGGGCGACGAGGTTGAACTGATTGCCGGTGCGGCCGGGGGTCACGGCGGTCATCGCGCGGATCGCGCCGGTCGCCGGGGCGATCGAGACGACGGCCGACGCCGGATCGTTCCGCAGGTAGAGCGTGTTCTTGATCGCCCGCACGGCCGCGCGCTGGAGCCGCGGGTCGATGGTCGTGTAGACGCGCAGCCCACCGGTCCGGACCGTGGCCGCCCCGTATTCGGCGATCAGCTGGTCGCGGACGTAGCTGAAGAAGTAGGGCTCCTTGATCCTCGTGTAGAGCCTTCCCGGCTTGAGCTGGAGCTGCCGCTGCGCGATCGCCTGCCGATACTGCGCCGGCGTGATCGCGCGGTATCTGAGCATCGCGCGCAGAACCTCGTCGCGCCGGGCGCGCGCGGTACCGGGGCGGTGGAAGGGGTCGTACTCGGACGGCGCCTGGGGCAAGCCGGCGAGCAGCGCCGCCTGGTCGAGCCCGAGGTTGCGCGCGTGCTTCGAGAAGTAGGTCTGCGCGGCGGCCTCGATCCCGTAGGCGTGGTTGCCGTAATAGACCTGGTTCATGTACTCGGTGAGGATCCGGTCCTTCGACCAGCGGCGGCTCAGCTTGATCGCGAGGCACGCCTCCTTGATCTTGCGCTTGAAGGTCCGCTCCTTCGAGATGTAAAGGTTGCGCACGAGCTGCTGCGCGATCGTCGACCCGCCCTGCACGACGTGGCCGGCACGGAGGTCGCTCCAGGCGGCGCGGATGATGCCCTGGTAGTCGACGCCGCCGTGCTCGTAGAAGCGGTGGTCCTCGATCGCGACGGTCGCCCGGCGCTCCCAGATGCTGATCTGGTGGAGGCCGACGTTCGTGCGGTTCTTTTCGGCCGGGATCGAGCCGAGCAGCGAGCCGTCTGCGGCGTAGACGAACGAGTTCTGGCCGTTCTCGACGGGCCTCAGCTTGCTGAGGTCGCAGCTGGACCGAAACTTCGCCACGGCGCCGACGCTGCCAACGACAAGCGCGAGCAGGAAGACGAGGACGCAAACGAGGAGGATCCGGAGCCGGCGCTTGCCGCGGTGCTTGCCACGATCGCGGCGGCGGCGCGTGCGTCGCAGGACGTTCTCGAAGTCGTCGTCGTCGCGGCGGCTTCGTCCCCGAGGCGGCGGTGTCATGCAAACACTCCGGCCTCGCGCAGGCGCTTGTGCGCACGAAGGCGGAGCTCGCTCTCGAGGCGCTCGGCCGCGGGCTCGTCCTCGGCCCAGACGCCGACCATCAGCTCGGCCTTGTCCCCGAGCGAGGTCACGGAAACCTCTGCGCGCTCGTCGTCGGCTGCCTCGCGAAGCAGACCGGTGACGGCGTCGAGATCAGAATCGAGAGGCACCTGGACGGTCACCTGTGCAAGCTTCCTTCGTCCGCGAATAGAGGAGTTGCGGATGGTATCCGAGGCAATCCGCTCGTTCGGGATCACGAGCCGGTCGTTGTCCTCGATCCGGATGAAGGTGTAGGTGAGGCCGATCTCCTCGACGACGCCCATCAGGCCGTCGATCTCGACGCGGTCGCCGAGCCGCACCGGCTGAGCGAACGCGATCAGGAGACCGGCGATGAAGTTCCCGATCGTCCTCTGGGCCGCGAAGCCGACGACAAGTCCGATCACGGCCGACGACGCGAGGATCCCGGTAGCAACCGCGCGCACCTGTGGAATCACGAGTAGGGCCGAGAGAACGCCGACGAAGATGATGAGGGTGATGACGCTGCGCCGCAGGACGCGGTAGCGCGTGATCGCCGCGGCCGGCAGGTCGCGCCGGGCCAGTCGCCGGTCGACGAGGCGCGCGACGACGAGGGTCACGAGCAGGACCCCGCCGAGCACGGCCAGGCGATGCCACCAGGGCATTTAAGGCACCGCTTGCGGTGCCGACCTCAGCACGCGCGGGCTTTGCCCGTGCGTGCGTCTGAAATGACCGGTCGACGCAGTTGGGGTCATCGCAAGCGTCCTAGGGATTTAGTCGAGCGGCAGCGGTTTCCTGCCCGCGTAGCCCTCCTCGACGCCGTGCCAGTAGGCGATTTCGTCCTCGCCCACCTGCCAGCAGAGGAGCACCTCTTCGTCACCGCGCAGGGCCGGGAAGTCCACGAGCCCGCGGTCGAGGTCCTTGACGAGCACGCCGAGTGCTTGAAGCTCCTTGACGCACCGAACCGCCGCCGCGTCCTCGCGCTTGAACTCCTCCTCCAGAGCTCGCGGCTCCTGCGGGTCGAAGTCGCCGCCGTTGCCGGCGATCCGCTGGACGAGCCGAGCCTGCCGCGTGGCCGTCACGGCCATAGCCCGCCGGTGGGCGACGAGCGCCTCGGCGACCGGCCTCACCTCGTCGAGGAGCGCGTTTGCCTCATCGGGCGTGAAGTGCCGCTCGGCCATCCGAGTATCATCGCGCGCCGTGTCCGCCGGTCAACGCGTTCGCGAGCCACAGGCAGCTCGTCACGAGCTGCTGCCGCCGCGGGCCTCGAATCCCGCGCCCGAGATCTTCCTCTGGACCCGCGCCGCGATCTGGGCAGCGGCGCTGTTCGCGTTCTTCGTCTTCGTGCCGAATCGCCATCCGCGCGCGGCGCGCTGGGACGACCCTTCGCTGACCCACGACCTCGGCGCGTTCACCGACGTCTGGGCCCGCTGGGACAGCGTCTGGTTCCTCCGGATCGCGGAGCACGGGTACGACGCCGCCAGCGGCGCGGCTTCGGCGTTCTACCCGCTCTACCCCGCGACGGTCGCAGGGCTGGGCCGCGTGCTCTTCGGCCACTACGTGCTCGCCGGCATCCTGATCTCGCTCGCCGCTGCCCTCGCCGCGTTCCTGCTCCTCTACCGGCTGGCCGAGGAACGGCTCGGTGCGGAAGGCGCGCGGCGGACGGTGCTCTACCTCGCGGTCTTCCCCTTCGCCCTGTTCCTGCAGGCGGTCTACAGCGAGTCGCTCTATCTCTTCCTGACCCTGGCCGCGTTCGCACTCGCTGAGAGGAGGCAGTTCCTCGCTGCGGGCGGCGTGACCGGGCTCGCGCTGCTGACGCGCCCGACCGGCGTCGCGCTTCTGCCGGCGCTCGCGCTGCTTGCCTGGCGCGAGCGGGACCGCCTGCGCGCCCTCGGGTCGCTCGCCGTCGCCCCGGTGCTCTTCGCCGCGTACCCGCTCTACCTCTGGCAAGCGGAGGGCGATCCCTGGGCCTTCCTGCGCGCGCAGCGGATCTGGAGCCGGCACCTCTCGCCCGCGGGGCCGCTCGGCGGGATCTGGGACGGGCTGCGCGCCGGCTGGGCGGGAGTCGAGCAGCTGGCTTCGGGCTCACACACGCACGTCTACTGGACCGCCGTCCAGAACACCGACCCGATCCGCGCCGCAACCATCAACCTCGAGAATCTCGCCTTTCTGATCCTCTTCCTCGCGCTGACCGTGCTCGTCTGGCGGCGGTTCGGCGCGCCCTACGGGCTCTTTGCGGCGGTCAGCCTCGCCATTCCGCTGAGCGTGCCGAGCGAGCGCTGGCCGTTGCTCTCGATACCGAGGTTCGGCCTGACGATCTTCCCGTTCTTCCTAGCGCTCGCGACGATCGGCGGACGGCCGCGAGCGCACACCGCAATCCTGACCGTCAGCTCGCTCCTGCTCGGAGTGGCCGTCGTGCAGTGGGCTCTGTGGCAGTGGGTCGCATGAGAGCCGCCGCAGTCCTCGTCGCGCTCGGGCTCCTGCTGGCCGGGACGGCCTGCGGCGAGCGCAAGGAACCGACCGGGGCGAAGGTCCGGATCTACCCGGTGACCGTGCAAGGAGCTGGGGAGCGGCCCACCAGTCTCCGCGCCGCTCCCCAGCGCATCGTACCGCTCGGACCGGGACCGCGCCGAATTTTGCGCGCGCTCGGACTGCAGAAGCGCATCGTCTCGGTCAACGACGAGCTTGTCGGATTGCCGCTCGTCGGCGAGATCCGCCGGGCGCACCCGGATCTGATCGTCGCGTCGGAAGACGCCGACCCGCTCGACCTCGCCCGCGCATCCGCGGCAACGCACGCAGCGGTCTACGTCGAACCGGGCGACTCGCTCGCGGGAGTGGAGCGCGGGATCGACGAGATCGGCCTGCTCGCGGGTCGGCCCGTTGCCGCACGGCACCTGAGCGCGGCGATCGCGCGCACGCGCCGCCGGATCGCGGCGCGCCTCAGCGGCTATCCGCAGGCGACCGTCTTCATCGACCTCGGCAGCTTCGGGACCGTGGGCTCGCGGACGCTGCTCGGCGACCTCGTCGTCGAAGCGCGCGGCAAGGACATCGCCGGGCCGGCGCCCGAGCAGGGACCCTTCCCGCTCCGCGAGCTCCTGAAGGCAAACCCGGAGGTCTACCTCACGACCTCGGACAGCGATACCACTCTCGCCTCGCTGCGCCGCAACCGCCTGATGAAGCGCCTGCAGGCCGTGCGCAAGGGACGCTTCGGGATCCTGCCGGCAAGGCTCACGGTGCCCGGTCCGAATATCGGCTCCGCGCTCGTCGAGGTCGCGAAGATCCTGCATCCCCAAGCGTTTAAGTGAGCAACCGCAAGCTCGTTGCCTGGTGCGCCCTGGTCGGGACGCTAGCCGCGCTCGGCTATGCGCAGCGGTTCGGTTCGGGGAAGCCGCCTCGCAACGCCCTCTACCACTACGACATCGCGATCGGCGAGCTGATCACGTACCTGATCATCTTCGCGCTCTTCCTGTGGATCGCGCGCGGGCTCTCCTGGGATCAGCTGGGCGTGTGCAAGCCGAAGTCGTGGCCTCGCGCCGTCGGGCTCGGCGCGCTGATCTTCGTGTGCGTCTTCGTCGCCGAGTCCGCGCTCGAGCCGGTGCTCCACCCCTCCCGCGAGCAGGGCCTCGAGCCGACGCGCTGGGAGCCGAGCCACGCGGGGGCGTTCGCGATCAGCGCATTTGCCGTCGTCGTCCTCGGGCCGATCGTCGAGGAGCTGCTCTTCCGCGGGCTCGGATTCGCACTGCTGCAACGCTGGGGGGCGATCACGGCGGTGCTCGGCACGGCGATCGCGTTCGCCTTCTGGCACGGCCTCGTCCAGGCGTGGCCGGCGTTGTTCATCTTCGGGCTCGGAATCGCGATCCTGCGGCTCCGAACAGGGAGCATCCTTCCGGGCTATGTCTTCCACGCGTTCTTCAACGCGGCGGCTCTGGCCCTGGCTTTTGTCAGGTAGTGCGATGGTTATGCTCCGGCGAGTGCGCCGTGCGGTGATCGTGGTAGCGGCTCTCGCGTTCGCGCCGGCGGCGCACGCGGCACCGCCGGCCGTATCCGCGCAGGCCACCGCCACGAGAGGCCCGGCCCCGCTGGCCGTCACCCTGACCGCGAGCGGCGACCTTGCGACATACCACTGGGACCTCGGCGACGGAACGACCGCCGACGGACCGTCCGTCCAGCACGCCTACGGGCCCGGCCGTTTCACCGCCCGGGTCACCGCCACCGCTCCGAGCGGCGAGACCTCGCAGGCACAGGTCGCGATCACGGCGCTCGGCTTGACGCTGAAGGCGCCGCACGTCGGCCGCTACCGGCAGCGGCTCGCGTTTCACGGACGGCTCGTTCCGGGCTTCAAGGGCGCGCGCATCGGCCTCTACAGCGGCGAGCGGCGGATCGCGAGCGCCAAGACCCACAAGGGAGGCCGGTTCTCGCTCCGAGGCCGCGTGGGCACGCCCGCGTCGGTCTACACCGTCCGCTACGAGGGCGCCGTCTCGAATCAGGTCGCACTGGCAGTCCGGCCGCAGCTCGACACCGCGTTCCTCGGCTCCGGGCAACTCGGGTGGCCGCTGGCGCTCTCGGTCCGTCAGCGCCCCGCCGGCGCCGGCCGGCTGACCGTCAAGGTCTGGCGAAGCGGACGGCTCGTTGCCTCGCGCACCGGAGCGGGCCGGCTCCGGGTCCGCCTGAGCACGCGCCGCGCGGCGACCTACCGCGTCATCGTCACCGTCGCTCCTGCTCAGGGCTACGCGGCAACGCGCCGCTCCCTGCAGCAGACGGTCTTCCTGCCGAACCTGCGAGTCGGCAGCCGCGGGCCCAGCGTGTTCGGGCTCGAGCAGCGCCTCCACGAGCTCCACTACGCGCTCGGCCGCGTGGACGGCTACTACGGCATCGACACCTCCGACGCGGTGGTCGCCTTTCAGAAGCTGCACGGCCTCCCGCGGACCGGCTCGACGGACCTCCGCTTCTGGCGCGCCCTCGACCGCGCGTCACTGCCGAGACCACGCTACGCCGGCCCGAAGCACGTCGAGGTCAGCAAGGAGCTCCAGGTCCTCTTCCTGGTCAGCGGCGGCCAGGTGACTCTGATCGTCCCCGTCTCGACCGGCGCGACCGGGAACACGCCCGTCGGCGTCTGGCACGTCTACAGCCGGGTTCCGGGCTACAACGCAGAGGAGATGTACTACTCGTCGTTCTTCGTCGGCGCCTTCGCGATTCACGGCTACCACAGCGTGCCGCCGTACCCTGCGAGCCACGGCTGCGTTCGGATCCCGATCTGGGTCGCACCTCGCATCTACTCGCTGATCGATTACGGCACAACGGTTTACATCTACTAGCGCCAAGATCGGGCTTGTCGCCGTCTTGGCGCTCCTGATCGCGGGGCGGCTCGTCTACACGCAGGTCTGGGGGATGGGCGGCGGGCGAGCCGTCGACTGGGTCGACGTGACGCACAGGACGGGCACGATCCAGTTCACGCGCCGTGTCCAGGGCGTCTACCACTCCCGCGCCGCGTTCGAGCGCCTGCTCGAGGCGACGATGCCGGGCCGCGCCCCGAAGCCGCCGCCCCACGACTGGGCGCACGACCAGATCGTCGTGATCGCCCTCGGCCCGCGCTCGAGCACCGGCTACTCGCTCCAGATCCGGCGCGTGGTCGAGCGGCGCCGCGGGATCTACATCGACGCCCGCGAGCGCACGCCGTCGCTCGGGGAGTCCGTCACGGCGCGCGTCACGTATGTCTACCGGCTGCTGAGCATGCCCGGCAAAGCCAAGCCCGTGTACGTCAAGCTGCAGGGTCGATGAGCGAACAGGATCCCTTCATCCGACAGCTGCGAGAGCAGATCTCGGACAACGATCGCGCACTCGTCGAGGGGATCAACAAGCGGCTCAAGCTCGTCGCCCAGCTGAAGAGCTACAAGGAGTCGCGCGGGCTCTCGTTCGTCGACCCCGAGCGCGAAGAGTGGATGCTGCAGTACCTCTCGCGCGCGAACCGGGGGCCACTGTCCGCCGAGGGGCTACGCGAGCTGTTCGAGGAGATCCTCGAGCTCACCAAGCGCGAGGTCGATCGGCAGGGCGGCGACTAGTCCTCTTCGCCGTTCGCCTCGGCGAACTCGTCCGGGGTGACGTGCTCGAGGAACTGCTTGAACTCGGAGACGATCTCCTCCTCGTTCACGTCCTCGCCCTCGAACTCGATCGCCGACTCCTCGATCACCTCTTCGGCGGCGAAGATCGGCGCGTCGGCGCGAACGGCCAGGGCGATCGCGTCGGACGGCCGCGAGTCGATCTCGATCTCGGAGCCGTTCTGCTGGACGGTGATGCTCGCGTAGAAGGTGTTCTCCTTCAGCTCCGTCACCGTGATGCGAACGACCTGCGCGTCGAGCTGGCTGATGATGTCGGTGACGAGGTCATGCGTCATCGGCCTCGGCGTGCTCGCGCCCTGGAGCTTCATCAGGATCGCAGCCGCTTCCGGGTGCCCGATCCAGATCGGGAGGAACTTGTTCCCGTCGGCCGTCCTGAGCAGGACGATCGGCTGTTTGCCGACAAGGTCGAAGCTCACGCCGTAGATGACCATCTCATGCATCAGGCGGCCGTCCTCGCGCCGATCATAGCCAGAGCGTAGCGGCTCAAACTGTGGACGGCGGACGGGGCTCGGCCAGTGAAACCTCGTCCGCGGGCGCCGCGACTTCCTGGCCCGTTTTCGGGTCTTCGAGGATGACGCGCCGCTCGGGCACACCCATAGGGTCGAGCCCACGCAAGACGTAGGGCCGACCTTGATAGAGGACGAGGTCGCCGATCTTCATTCCCGCAGTAGCGAACATCATCGGCAGTTCCGCGCGGTCCGGCATCCCCTGAGTGGGTGCGGCTAGACTGATCCGCCCCGGGCGATTAGCTCAGTTGGTTAGAGCGCCGCTCTGATAAGGCGGAGGTCCGTGGTTCGAATCCACGATCGCCCACTCTTCGACCCCACTATTCAAGCGCTCACCCGCCCGGACGACGTGGATCAAGGTGCGCTTTGGAAAGCGGTCTGGAAAGGTCAGCTCCTCTCCTCGTCCCCGGCGCAACACCGTCCCTAGCCTAATTCCGCAGGTGCGTCTGCGGGGCGCCGAGAGGTTCCCTCGAACTCAGTCTTCTTGGGCTCTGCCTCGGCGCCTGAACCCGCATCTTTACGTACCCCTCGAGCGCGCCACCGCGTAGTCGTGCACCACCCTGGTCAGTTCGAGGATCTGGTGCGAGAGGTCGAGCAGCTCCTGGTTTTGCTTGTCCTCTTCCTTGACGGTCTGCCATTGCTGGTCGGCAACCACTTGCCGCTTGGCATCGGCTCGGTTCTGGCTGATCATCACGAAGGTCGAAAGGAAGATCGCCTCGAGAGACACGATCATCGTCAGGAGGCCGAACGGGTACTTCTCGACCCCGAATCCGATCCAGCAACCGAACCACAGGATGTGGATGTAAACGAACAACATCGATCCGGCGAATGCCGTGATCTGATCCGCGATCCGGTTCTGCAGGCTCTCCGCGCGCTGTTTAGCGTGCTCGGCGAGCGCAGGGTTGGGCTCTGCGGAGAGGTGTGCTACGCGTTGGAGAAGGACCGATTGCTCCATGGTTAGACCGCCCCTTTCCGAAGGAATTCGTCGTCTATCGCGCGTCTGGGGGATCGAGTCGACTCAAACGCGTCGACCTCGCGGACGAGAACAGACCGCTGGTACCCCCTAGCGCGAGAGCTCGGGGGTACCAGCGGTGCTGCACGCCTGGGCTCTATCCAGTCCGAGGCGAGTCAGACCGTGCTGCCGCCTCAGCGGGTCGCGAGCTCGTTGGCGTCGTTCCTCGCGACGATTGCGTCGAGCACAGCGGATTCCGCCTCCTCGATCGTCACGTACGCATAGTCGATCGCGAACAGCGCGTCGTCCTCGGCATTCTCGGCGCCTTTCTCCGCTCTCTTGACGTCGATCTCAGCCTTCTTCTCGCCGATGTTCTTGCGCGCCTTCGCGATATGCGCGTTCAACGTCTCCTGCATGTCGTTCCACGACTCGGAGACGTTCGCCTCGGTCGCGTTTGCGGACGCGCGCAGCTTCTCGGCGTGCGCCTGTGCCTCGGCTCTTGCCTTCTCCGCAGACTGTTCAAGCTCGCCCTTTGCTTGGCTCCGCGCGGCTGCAGCCCGATCCTCCGCCTGCTTCGCACGCCCCGCAAGCTCCGCCAGCCTGTCCGAAGCGCTCATCAGCTTGTCCGATACGTTCATCGCGTCCCCCCTCCTTCATTGCGCTCCGACCCCGCTGCGTGATGATGACAGGTCCCGTCCGAGCGCAGGCAGCGGTCCGTCGCAACCACTCCCTGGCGCGGACGGCGCTGGAAGACTCGTTTGGAAAGATCTTGGAAAGCAGCGAGAGGAGCCAGCGGGAAAACGCGGACGCACAGGGAGCCTGAATCGTTCTCCATTCCTGGAGAACCGGACTAACGGGAACCTACGGGAACAGCCGCGGCCGCTCTGATAAGGCGGAGGTCCGTGGTTCGAATCCACGATCGCCCATTCTCCTCACGAGGTTGAGAACTCCGTCCAGAGCGGGCGGTGGTCTGAGAGGTGGTAGCGCACGTAGCTCAGGAACGGTGAGCCGGGGCGCTGCTGCCACAGATCTTGGAAGAGAGCGCCGTCGAAGTCGAAGACGTTCGTTGCGCCCGTGAAGCGGTCCTTCGTCGGGCCTGGGAAGAACGCGATCTGGTCGTAGTACGAGTCGGAGGCGATCGCCGAGCCGATCTGCGAGGTGTGCGGTGGCACGTGCAGGCCGCGCGCGACCAGGGCGTCGTAGATCCGGTCGCCGGGCGCCATCTTCGGCAAGTTGAAGTCGCCGAGCGGCAGGATCTCGGGCACGTACGAGCGGGAGTCGCGGTGCTTGCGGTCGGCCCACCAGGCGACGGCGAAGGTCTCCAGCGTGCGCCTGTCGACGTCCGGCGGCTTCGGCGAGCCGAAGAAGAGGTGCACGTTCAGGAGCGAGAAGCGGAACGCGCCGCTCTCGAAGCTCGCGAGGTACGGGCCGCGGTCGAAGCCGGGGAACGTCGTCGTCGTGCCCGGCAGCTTGATCGCGTCGAGGTCGCTCGGCGGAATCGACAGCCGGCCGACCTCCTTGAGCCGGTGGACCTTGCGCGTGTCGAAGAGGAACGCCTGCCGCTCCTGGTTCCCTGACGCATCGGAGAAGAGCAGGTCGTAACGCGCCGGAAGCTTCGCGTGGATCGCCTCGATCCCGCGCAGGTCGTCGTTCACCTCCTGCACAGCCACGAGGTCGAACCAGCCGATCATCTCAGCCATCAGCGCGTAGTCCGTGTCGAGCCTGTCCTGGACGCCGAGGTTCGCGATGTTCCAGGTCGCGACGAGGAGCTTGTCCGCTGCCTTCTTCGGGATCTTCCGGTCCGGCTTCTGGCGCGGGTACGCGCGAAGTGCGGCTACCTCGCGAGAGAGGTCGTAGTCGTACGCGAAGCGAGGCTTCGGAAACGGCGGCACGGCTCTAGGTTATGCCTCCGCTCCCTCGGTTTCCTGACGTGCTGCTGGGCGTGCGTAGGCTGCCGTCACCGTGCTACGCCGCACGGGGCGGCAGCCGGAGCGCGGTCAGCAGCGCGAGGGCTAATGCAGGATCTCTGTGCGGTTGAGGTAATCCTCGACCGCGAGGAGGAACTCCGGGTCCTGGGCGATCTCCGCGAGGGTCGACTTCGTCATGTCGTCCAGCTCGCTGTCGCGGGAGAGCTCGAACAGGAACGGGCCGAGGCTGCCGTCCTGGGACATCGCGGACATGCGCAAGACGAGGTCACGCGTGATGTCGTCCTGGGAGATCGCCTCCAGCGACTCGAGGTCCTGGTGCCAGCTTGGCAGCATCTTCAAGCCTCAACGCTTCGCCGCGGCGAGGAGATACGGCTAGGCCACCCGCTCCAGCGCCTCGGCCAGCTCGGCGAGCTCGGTCTCGTCGGTAAACGCGATCTCGAGCCGGCCGGAGGCGACTCGAGCCGGGAATCCGGTCAGGCGCTCGGCGGCGGCGCGGACGCGCTCCAAGAGGGCCGGATCGAACTTCGCGACCTTTCGCGGCTTCGTCCGAGCGCCTGCCCAGCGGGCGGCCCGCTCGGCCGCTCGCACCGACATGCCTCGCCGGATGATCTGCCGCGCCAGCCGGCGGCGGCCTTCCTGATCCGGGACCGCCAACACAGCGCGGGCGTGACCCTCGCTCAGCTCGGCACGTTCGACGAGCGCGAGCACGTCGTCCGGTAGCTCCAGCAGACGCAACCGGTTCGAGACCGTCGGCTTTGCCTTGCCGACCCGCTCGGCCAACTCGCCGAGCGAGAGCCCGAACTCGTCCAGCAGCAGCGCGTAGGCACGAGCCTCCTCGACGGCCGTCAGCTGCTCGCGGGCCACGTTCTCGACGAGGCCGAGGAGCAGGGAGTCGCGATCGTCCGCCTCGCGTACCAGAGCCGGGACCGTCGGGATGCCCGCCTCGCGTGCGGCACGCCAGCGGCGCTCGCCGGCGATCAGCTCGTAGCCGCCCTCGGCCCGCGGGCGGACGACGACCGGCTGCACGAGCCCCTGCGCGCGAATCGAGTCGGCCAGGGCACTCGTCGCCTCGCCGTCGAAGCGCTTCCGCGGCTGGCGCGGGTTCGCGTGCACGGTCTCGACGGGAAGGTGGGCGAGCTCCGGCTCGCCCGGCCCGCCGACCAGCAGCTCGAGACCGCGGCCCAGGCCACGGCGTTTCTCAGGAACGGCCGACAAGCTCCATCGCCACCTTCCAGTACGCGTCGGCGCCGGCCGAGTCGCGGTCGTAGGTCGTCACGGGCAGCCCGTGGCTGGGAGCCTCGGCGACCCGCACTGAGCGCGGGACCGAGGTCGAGAAGACGAGCTCGCCGAAATGCCGGCGCACCTCGGCGGAGACGTCGGCGGCCAGCCGCGTGCGCCGGTCGACCATCGTCAGAATCACGCCGCCGATCGCGAGCCGCGGATTGAGCCGCGAGCGGACGAGCTCGACCGAGCCGACGAGCTGGGCGAGGCCCTCGAGTGCGTAGTACTCGGCCTGAACCGGGACGAGAACGCGATCCGCTGCGGCCAGGGCGTTCACGGTCAGCGGCCCAAGCGACGGCGGGCAGTCCACGAAGACGAAGGCGTAACCCTCGGCCGCGTCCTTCAGCGCCTCGGCCAGATAGCGCTCCCCGTCGGGACGGCGCGCGAGCTCGACGGCCGCGCCGGCCAGGTCGGGCTTCGACGGCACGAGCTCGAGCCGCGGGAAGCGCGTCGGCTTGGCCAGCTGCTTGAGCGGAATCCCGTCGAGCAGGTCGAGCGACGACGTGCCGTTCGCTCGTTCGCCGAGCCCCGATGTCGCGTTCGCCTGCGGGTCGAGGTCGATGACGAGCGTCCGCTCGCCGGCCTCGGCAAGGCATGCGGCGACGTTGATCGCGGTCGTCGTCTTGCCGACGCCGCCCTTCTGGTTGGCAAGCGCATACACCCGCCCGGGCATACGGCCACGCTAGCTACGCGAGCGGACGTTTCCTGGCGACGCCCGGCCGGCGCGGGAAGCCTTCCGGAGTGGCGCCCAGCTTCCGCAGGATGAGCAGGCCGGGAGGCGATTCCGCGAGCTCGGCCGCTAGCTGCTCGGCCACGCGTGCGACCCGTTTTGCATCCGCGCTCGGGCCGACGAACAGGATCGCCGCGCCGCCCGGTCTCACCAGCGGCAGACACCATTCGGCAGCAACCGGCGGGCTCGCGAGCGCCTTGGCGACCGCAACGCCCCACCTGTCCACGGGCTGCTCCTCGGCCCGGCCGGACAGAACTTCCACATTTGGAAGCTCACGGGCCCAGCGCTCGAGGAACGCGCACTTGCGACGGTTCGACTCGAGGAGCATCACTTCGCGATCCGGCAACGCGACTGCAAGTGGGATCCCCGGAGCACCGCCTCCGGAGCCCACGTCCACGATCGGGCCCTCGAACCGCTTCACCACATCCAGCGCGGCGAGGCTCTCATCGACGTGAACGCGCCGCGCGTCCTCGCGCGAGACGGAAGTCAGACCGGGTGTTTCGACAAGCGCCTCGAGCCAGCGCTCGAGCAGGTCACTCAGGCTCGATCACCACGAAGCGGTTGGGCTCGGTGCCCTCGCTGCGCGTGGCGACGCCCGGGAACTCCTTCAGCCGCAGGTGCACGACCTTGCGCTCGACAGCGGTCATCGGCTCGAGCTCGACCGAGCGCGCGGCGGAGACGACCCGCTCCGCACTACGCACGGCGAGTGCCTCCAACGTCGCCTCGCGGCGGGCCCGGTAGCCGGCCGCGTCCACGACGACCTGCTTCCGCCCGTCCACCTGGCCCCGCCAAACGATCGCGTTCACGAGGTACTGGATCGCATCGATCGTCTGCCCGTGTTTGCCGATCACGAGACCGAGCTCGCGGCCGCCGAGCGAAGCCACGAGCGACTCGTCGTCCTCGCGCAACGAGATCTGGGCCCGCACGCCGATCGCGTCGAGAATCCGTTCCAGCACCTCGCGAACCTCGCCGCCGAGCTCGGAATCCTCTTCGGGGGCTTCTGGCTCGGCGACCGCGGACGGATCGACCGACGCGATCACGCGCGCAGGCGCATATCCAACGCCAAGCAGGCCCCGCTCGCCCTCGGAGAGCACCTGAAACTGGACCGCCGTCTTGTCGATCCCCGGCTGCAGGTTTTCGAGCTCCCGCAGCGCGGCCCACTTGGCCTCGCCGACGGTCTCGCCGGTCGCCTCGACGTGCAGACTCTCGCTCATCGCCGCGCGCCTCCCTTCTTCTTCTTGCGCTTCACGCGCTTCGGCGGGCCGGGCGCCGCGGCAGGCGCCGGCACAGCGGTCGGTTCTCTGGCCCCATCCTCCGGAGACTCCGCGGTGTCTTCACGCGCGGGCGTGCGCGAGCTGCGCTTCGGCGGCGACTGGGGCTTCGGCATCAGCCGGCGGGTGATCAGGCCCTGCCCGACCGTCCACAGGTTTGTCGTCACCCAGTAGATGACGAGCCCCACGGGGAAGTTGATCAGGAAGAAGACGAACCCGACCGGCAGGACGAGCAGCATCGTCCGCTGCGTCTTGTCCATCGTCGTCGCCATCAGCAGCGTCGAGACGAGCTGGCTGACGACGTAGACGACGAGGAGGACGTAGCCAGACCAGTGCGAGCTCGCGTGCGCCGCGATGTTCGGCACGAAGCCGTGCAGCCAGGAGAGGTCGCCCGCGGGCGGATGTTTCGAGAAATGCCGTAGGACGAGGTACAGGGAGATGAAGACCGGGAACTGGGCCAGCAGCGGCAGGCACGACGCCGCCGGGTTGATGTTGTTCTCCTTGTAGAACTTCATCAGCTCTTCCTGCTGGCGCTTCTTGTCGGTCTTGTACTTCTTCTGGAGCTCCTTCATCTGCGGCGCGTGGCGCTGCAGGTTCTGCATCGAGTGGATCTGGCGCACCGTCAACGGCACGAGCAGGAGGCGAACCATCACGGTCAGCGCGACGATCGACCACGCCCACGTCAGGCCGATCGAGCCGTGCAGCCAGTCGAGGACGTTCCGGAGGATGTCCTCCAGCGGCGTCAGCGGCGAAGCGAGGATCATCGCGATCATCGGAAGAGCCTCTGGTCCTCGGCGTAGTCCACGCCGCCGCGGCTCCACGGGTTGCAGCGGAGCAGGCGCCAGCCGGCGAGGATCGAGCCCCGCACGAGGCCGTAGTGGCGCAGCGCGTCGAGCGCGTACTGCGAGCAGCTCGGGTGGTACTTACAGCGGCCGCCCCAGAGAACGCCGAGGGTCCAGCGGTAGGCGTAAATCAGCGCGAGGCCTGCGTAAGTGGGAGCCCGCAACGCGTACCTCACGCGGCGGCCTTCCCGAGGATCTCGTCAACGCGCTCGCGTAGCCAGTCGAAGCCTCGGCTCTCCGCCGCCTCGGCCAGCCCGGGGCGGACGACGAGCACGTAGTCGTGGTCCTGGGGGAGCTCGGCGGAGCGTTCCCGGAAGAGCTCCCGCAGGCGGCGCTTGATCCGGTTCCGGACGACCGCGGTCCCAACAGCCTTCGGAACGGCGAGACCGAGGCGCGCACCCTCCTCGTCCTCCTCGCGCGCGAACCAGTAGAGGACGAGGAAGCGCGTCGAGACCGACCGGCCCTGCCGGTAGACGGCGTCGAAGTCGCGCGAGCGCGACAGGCGGTGGCGGCGGTTCACGCGCGCGTCCAGCAGCTAGGCGCTGAGGCGCTTGCGGCCCCGCGCGCGCCGGCGCTTGAGGATCGCCCGTCCGGCACGCGTGGACATGCGGGCGCGGAAGCCATGCCTCCGCTTGCGCCTGCGCACGTTGGGCTGATAGGTCCGTTTCACGAGGGTCGAAGAAGGAAGAAGCGCCGCCCGGTCTCGAGCGGCGAAAGGCCAGTATAGACGAGCGGTACCGGGTCGCTCTCCACAGTTCCGGCGGGCCTCGAGAAGGGTGCGAATTGCAGCGACGGAGCTGTCCGCGCACCCGCGAATGTTGCCGTCTTGGGCATCACCGTCCACAGGTGTGGAGATCGGTGTGGAGTGCGAGAAAATCCCTGCAAATCTGGTTGTTCGAGCCGCACTTGGCGAGCCGCGACAGCCCCAAAACGGGTCGTTGAGGATCGGTCCGCACGCTGCTATGCTCGGTCGCTCGCCCGTCCCTCGCACGACCATGGAAAAAGGAGCTTGCCGGCGGCGTGGAGCCCCAAACCGAGCTGACTGCCGAGAGCCTGTGGAGCGAGGTTTCCAGTCGGCTCAGGGGCGCTCTCAACGAGACGACCTACCGTACGTGGTTTGACCACGTCGACGGCGTCCAACTGACCGATGAGGAGTTCGTCCTCTCGGTCCCGAACGACTTCGCGCGCGATTGGATCGAGGGCCATTTCATCGGCCTGATCCGCGCGGCCGTGAGCGACTCGACCGGTAAGGAGCGGCGCGTGCAGCTTCAAATCGCCGAGTCTGCGGAGGAGCCGCCCGGGCCCGCGGAGGCACAGCGCCGAGAAGCACTCGTCGGTGGTCTCAACCCGAAGTACACGTTCGATTCGTTCGTGATCGGCTCCTCGAACCGGTTCGCCCACGCAGCCGCGCTCGCCGTCGCGGAGGCACCGGCGCAGGCCTACAACCCGCTCTTCATCTACGGCGGCACCGGTCTCGGCAAGACCCACCTGCTGCAGGCGGTCGCGCAGTACGTCGGCGAGCACCAGGCCGAGCTGTCGGTGCGCTACGTGACGAGCGAGACCTTCATGAACGACTTCATCAACGCGCTGCGCGACAAGCGGATCGAGGGCTTCAAGCAGCGCTACCGCGCCTACGACCTGCTCCTCATCGACGACATCCAGTTCTTCGAGCACAAGGAGCGGATCCAGGAGGAGTTCTTCCACACCTTCAACACGATCTACGAGTCCGGCGGGCAGCTCGCGATCTCCTCCGACCGGCCGCCGCGCGAGATCTCGACGCTCGAGGAGCGATTGCGCTCGCGATTCGAGTGGGGGCTGATCACCGACATCCAACCGCCCGACCTCGAGACGCGCATCGCGATCCTGCGCAAGAAGGTCAAGACCGACGGGATCCACATTTCCGACCCGAAGGTGCTCGAGTTCATCGCCGGCCGGATCTCGTCGAACATCCGCGAGCTGGAGGGCGCGCTCACGCGGGTCGTGGCCTTCTCGTCGCTCACCGGCCGGCCGATGAGCGAGGACCTCGCCCAGGACGTGCTCAAGGACGTTTTCCCGCAAGGCGAGGTGCCGCAGGTCACGATCGAGCGGATCCAGGAGCTCGTCTCGGAGCGGTTCAGCCTTTCGATCGAGGAGCTCTGCAGCGACAGGCGCTCGCAGAACATCGTCTACCCGCGCCAGGTCGCGATGTATCTCTCACGTGAGCTGACCGACTCGTCGCTGCCGAAGATCGGCAAGCAGTTCGGCGGCCGCGATCACACCACCGTCATCCACGCAACCTCAAAGATCGCACGCAAGATCCGTGAGGACCGCTCTGTGTACAACCTCGTGCAAGAGCTGACCGCAAGGATCAAACAAGCTCGCTGAGATGTGGATGACGCGACCTGCCGCTTCAGGCCCTGTCGACAAGGCCTCTCTATCCCCAATTCCCGCCAACAGCATATTCCGCTTGGACACGGGTCTTCGGGCCATCATCCCCGTCGTCCACACTCTCTATGACTACAACAAAGGAATTTCATAGATGATCGAAGAAGCTGTGTTGGCCGCCGGAACACTCAAGACGACCTGCTCCCGAGACGACTTGCTGCGCGGGCTCGGGATCGTCTCGCGCGGGGTCTCGACGCGAACGACCGTTCAGATACTCGCGGGGATTCTGCTCGACGCCGGCGAGGGAAAGCTGTCGCTTGCCGCGACCGACATGGAGCTCTCGCTCCGCACCGCGGTGGAGTCGAAGATCGAGTCGGAGGGGTCTGTGGTCGTGCCGGGCCGGCTGCTCCTCGACATCGCACGGCTGCTGCCAGAGGCGGAGGTCTCGGTTGAACACAAGCTCGAGGAAGCGGTGGTCGAGGTTCGCTGTGGCTCCGCGAGCTACCGCCTGCACACCTACAACGCTGAGGACTTCCCGCGGCTGCTCGATACGCAGGGGATCGAGCTGCACGAGGTCGACCGCGGGACGCTGCTCGAGACGGTTTCGCGAGTCAGCCGCTCCGCGTCGCGCGATGAGTCGCGTCCAGTCCTGACCGGTGTTCTCGTCCACTTCGAGCCCGGGAAGCTCGTGATGGCGGCGACCGACTCATACCGGCTCTCGGTCAAGGAGACCTCGCTCGAAGGCTCGGTGCCGGAGCTCGAGGCGATCGTGCCGGCGCGCGCGCTGGGCGAGCTTGCGCGGATCGCGGCCGAGGGCGAGACGATCTCCCTCGGCGTGCACGAGAACCAGGTCGTCTTCGGGACGAGCGACGCCTGGCTGACAACGCGCCGCATCGACGGACAGTTCCCGAACTACAAGCAGCTCGTTCCGGAGGCGTTCGAGCACGAGGTTTCGATCGCGCGTGACGAACTGCTCGACGTCGTTCGCCGCGTCTCGGTGATGGCCCAGCGCAACTCGCCGCTGCGGCTCCGCTTCGCGGACGGCGAGCTCGTCGTGTCGGCCCAGACGCAGGACGTCGGCGAGGCTCGGGAGTCGCTCCCTGTCTCGTTCGGCGCCGAGCCGCTCGAGATCGGGTTCAACGCGGAGTTCCTGCGGGACGGGGTCGATTCGATCGTGGGCGACATGGTGCGGCTGAAGCTGATCAGCCCGCTGCGGCCGGCCGTCTTGCAGGGCGAGGGAGACGACTTCCTGTACCTGATCATGCCGATTCGGCTGGCCGGCTGATCGTCTCGGCAGTCGCTCTCCGAGACTTCCGCTCGTACTCGAAGCTCGATCTGGAGCTCGAGCCGGGGCTCGTGCTCGTGACGGGCCCGAACGGGGCCGGAAAGACGAACCTGCTCGAGTCGCTGCATGTCGGCACCCAGGGCTTCTCGCCGCGGACGCGGGCCGACGCTCAGCTCGTGCGGTTCGGGCGCGATGCCGCTCGCGTCGCCTTGCGCGGTGACCGTGCCGGCGTGCCGGTTGAGCTGGAGGTGACGCTGGAGCTCGGCACCGGCAAGCGGGCGAGCCTCAACGGGGCACGGCTCCGCGCGGCGGAGCAGCTCCGCAGCGAGGTCACGACGCTGGTCTTCACACCCGACCGGCTGGTCGTGGTGAAGGGCGGCCCCGCGGCCCGGCGCGCGTACTTCGACCGTGTGCTCGGCCGCCTCTCGCCGGCTCGTGCGGGGCTCTCCGCCGAATACGGAGCCGCGGTGGGCCAGCGGAATGCGGCGCTGCGGCGCGTGGCGCAGGGCTTCTCGTCGCGTGAAGCGCTGGCGCCGTGGAACGAGCAAGTCGCGCGCCTCGGAGCAGACCTGGTCGAGGGGCGGCGCGAGACGGTCTCGGCACTTGAGCCAGGCTTCCGCGAGCGTGCCGGAGAGCTCGGGCTCGCTGCTGCCGGCCTTGGCTACGCCGCGGAACCGCCGACCGTCGACGACCTGGAAGCCCGCACCGAGCGGGATCTCGAGCGGGGCACGACGAGCATCGGCCCGCACCTCGACGACGTGGCCGTCCTCGCCGGTGAGCGGGACCTCCGGGCCTTCGGGTCGCAGGGCGAGCAGCGCCTCGCCGTGCTGGCGCTGCTGCTTGCCGAGGCCGAGCTGCTGGAGGAGCGCCGCGGCGTCTGGCCACTGCTGCTACTGGACGACGTGCTCTCGGAGCTCGACCCAGAGCGGCGCCGGATTCTCGCCGACCGCCTGCGCGCCTTCGGGCAGACGCTGGTGACGAGCGCGAGCCGAAACGCACTCCCAGGCGAGCCGGCGCAGACGATCACCGTCGAGCAGCACCAAGACGGCACGAGCAGGGCCGCGTGATGGAGCGGATCGGAGATGCCGTTCGCAGCGAGCTCGGGCGCTTCGGCACGGCCCGTCCGATGGCCGACCTGGTCGAGCTGTGGCCGCAGGTCGTCGGGGACACGATCGCGGCGAACGCCTGGCCGGCGCGGCTGAGCCGAGACGGCGTGCTGCATGTGAACACGAGCTCGTCGGCGTGGGCCTTCGAGCTCGGCCACCTGGAGAGCGAGATCCGCGCGCGCCTCGGCAAGCAGGCTCCGGCCCGCTTCCGGTTCGCGCCGGGGCCGCTTCCGGACCTCGCGCCGACGGCGTCCGAGCGGCCTCAGGAGGCCCTGCCCGAGCCCACCGACGAGCAGGCCGAGCTGGCCCGCGGCTGGGCGGCCGAGATCGGCTCCGAGGAACTTCGCAAAACAGTGGAAAAAGCTGCGCGCGCAAGCCTCGCGAGGGCCGCTGTCGGCCGCTCGGTCTGGTAGACTTACATCAGCCCGGAATTGCGCAAGTTGCAGGGCTTTTTTCATGGCTAAAGCTTCCTATACCGCTAAAGACATCACCGTTCTGGAGGGGCTCGAGCCCGTCCGCCTGCGCCCGGGCATGTACATCGGCTCGACGGGCGCGCGTGGCCTCCATCACCTCGTCTACGAGGCGGTCGACAACGCCGTCGACGAGGCCCTCGCCGGACGCGCGAGCGCGATCGACGTGACCATCCATCCGGACAACTCGGTCACCGTCCGCGACGACGGCTCGGGCATCCCCGTCGACAAGATGGCCGAGCAGGGAGGCCTCTCCGCGCTGACGGTCGTCCTGACCAAGCTGCACGCGGGCGGGAAGTTCGGTGGCGACGATGCCGCCTACAAGGTCTCCGGCGGTCTCCACGGCGTCGGCATCTCGGTCGTGAATGCGCTCTCGGAGCGCCTGACCGCCGAGGTCCGCCGCGACGGGAAGCTCTACCGCCAGACGTTCGCCCGCGGCGAGCCGACCTCCGACCTCGAGGTCGCCGGCAAGGCGACGGACACCGGCACGACGATCTCCTTCCTCCCGGACGCCGAGATCTTCGAAGAGGTCGACTGGTCGTACGAGACGCTGAGCCAGCGCCTGCGGGAGACAGCGTTCTTGACGCGCGGGCTGCGGATCCGCCTCGTCGACGAGCGTGCCGGGGGCGAGAGCATCGAGTTCCACTACGAGGGCGGGATCAGGGACTTCGTTGCGCACGTGAACTCGCCCAAGGATCCGATCCACAAGCGGATCGCCTACTTCGAGAGCGAGAGCGAGGAGGGCGCGGTCGAGGTCGCGATGCAGTGGAACGCCTCGTACCAGGACTCGGTCTACACGTTCGCCAACAACATCAACACGCACGAGGGCGGGTCGCACCTCTCGGGCTTCAACGCGGCGCTGACGCGGACGCTGAACCGCGTGGCGCGCAAGCTCGAGCTGCTCAAGGAGAAGGAGGACAACCTGGAGGGCGAGGACGTCCGCGAGGGGCTCGCAGCGGTCGTCTCGGTGAAGCTCCAGGTGCCGCAGTTCGAGGGGCAGACGAAGACGAAGCTCGGCAACCCGTGGGTGCGCGGCTTCGTCGAGCAGGCCGTCAACGCAAAGCTCGCCGAGTTCCTGGAGGAGAACCCGCAGGACGCGAAGCAGATCATCCAGAAGGCGATCGCCGCTGCGCGGGCCCGCCAGGCAGCGCGCAAGGCGCGTGACCTGACCCGGCGCAAGGGCGCGTTCGGCGGGGAGATCGCGAAGAAATTCGCCGACTGCCAGGTGCGCGACCCGGAGCTCGCGGAGATGTTCATCGTCGAGGGCAACTCGGCCGGCGGCGCCGCCAAGGAGGCGCGCGACAAGTCGAACCAGGCGATCCTGCCCTTGCGCGGGAAGATCATCAACTCGGAGAAGAACCGGATTGACAAGGTGCTCTCCAACGCCGAAGTCCAGCTGCTCGTGCAGGTGATCGGTACGGGAATCGGCGACGAGTTCGACATCTCGAAGCTTCGCTACCACCGGATCATCGTCATGACCGACGCCGACGTGGACGGCGCACACATCCGCACGCTCGTGCTCACGTTCCTCTACCGGCACATGGAGGAGCTGTTCGAGCGCGGGCACGTCTACATCGCCGTTCCGCCGCTCTACCTGGCCCGCTTCGGCAACCAGCAGAACTACCTCGAGAAGGAGATGCAGCTCGAAGAGCTGCTCGTGCGCGAGAAGTTCGGCGACCTCGAGATCGAGGATCGCAACGGCACGCAGGTGAAGCTGACCGAGAACCGGTACCGCCGTTTCTCCCGCGCGCTGAACGAGTACCTGGGCTGGGTCGCCCGCCTGCGCTCGGATTTCGGGCCGCAGGCGTCCGACTTCGTGCTCGCGCAGCGGCTCGTCGAGACCGATGCCTCGTCGATCGCGGACGCCGCACAGGCGATCGCGGACCGCGAGCAGAACGGCTACGGCCTCGAGGCAAAGATGGACGGCGATTCGCTGCTCGTCCAGGTGATCGAGCAGGAGACCAACGCGACGGTCAACATCGTCGTCCCCGCCGCCTTGCTGGAGTCGCCGATCTATGAGCACGTGCGCCGGTCGCACGGGAAGCTGGCTGAGATCGTTGGAGGCCTGCCGCCGTTCAAGCTGCGGTTCGGGAAGGAGTCGGAGTACGCGCTCACCTTCGAGTCCCTGCGCGACTCGGCGCTGTCGCTTGCGAAGACCGGAATTCAGATCACGCGCTTCAAAGGTCTCTCCGAGATGAACGCGCCGGAGCTCTGGAAGACGACGATGGACCCCGCCAAGCGAATGATCATTCGAGTCGACGTCGAGGACGCCGCGGCCGCCGACCTGTGGTTCTCGCGGCTGATGGGCGACGAGGTCGAGCCGCGACGCGCGTTTATCGAGCAGAACGCCTTGGAGGTCAAGAACCTCGATGTCTGAGGTCGAGGGCGGCCCGCTCGGCGCCGGGCGAATCGAGAGCCGCGAGCTAGACCAGGAAGTTCGCACCAGCTTCCTCGATTACGCGATGAGCGTGATCGTGAGCCGCGCGCTGCCCGACGTCCGTGACGGCTTGAAGCCGGTCCACCGCCGCGTGCTCTACGCGATGCACGAATCGGGCCTGCAGCCGAACCGCCCGACCCGCAAGTGCGCCCGCGTGGTCGGGGAGGTCATGGGTAACTACCACCCGCACGGCGACCAGTCCATCTACGACGCCCTTGTGCGTCTCGCACAGCCGTTCTCGTTGCGCTACCCACTCGTCGACGGCCAGGGGTACTTCGGCTCGGTCGACGGCGATCCCCCGGGCGCCATGAGGTACACCGAGTGCCGGCTGTCACGAATTGCCACCGAGCTCCTTCGTGACATCGATGCGGACACGGTTGACTTCGAGCCGAACTACGACGAGTCCCGCAAGCAGCCGGTCGTGCTGCCGGCGCGGTTCCCGAACCTGCTCGTCAACGGCTCGGCCGGTATCGCGGTCGGCATGGCCACCAACATGCCGCCGCACAACCTCGGAGAAGTGGTGAAGGGGATCGTCGCGATGATCGACGACCCGAGCATCAACGTCGAGAAGCTGATGAAGCATGTGAAGGCGCCGGATTTCCCGACCGGCGGGACGATCGTCGGCTACTCGGGAGTCCGCGACGCCTACCGCACCGGCCGCGGCCGCATCAGCGTGCGTGGCCGGGCCCACATCGAGCAGCTGCGTGGTGGCAAGAGCGCGATCATCATCACCGAGCTTCCGTACGGGGTGCGCAAGGCCGGCGAGGGTGGCGTGATCGAGAAGATCGCGGACCTCGTCAAGGCGCAGACGCTGACCGAGGTCCCGATGTCGGACGACGCCCTTCAGGATCACTCCGACAAGGAGGGCATGCGGATCTACGTGGAGCTGAAGCGCGACGCGGTGCCGCAGGTGGCGCTGAACAAGCTCTTCAAGCTGACCCCGCTCCAGACGACGTTCGGTTACAACGCCGTCGCGCTCGTCGACGGCGTGCCGAAGACGCTTTCGTTGCTCGAGCTGGTTCGGCACTACCTCGACTACCAGCGCGAGATCGTCACCCGCCGGTCGAAGTTCGAGCTGCGGCAGGCTGAGCGCCGCGCGCACATCCTCGAGGGCTACCTCAAGGCGCTCGACAACCTCGACGCCGTGATCGCGCTCATCCGGGCCGCGGCCGACACCGACGAGGCACGCACCGGCTTGATGGAGCAGTTCGAGCTCTCCGAGGTCCAGGCGCAGGCGATCCTCGACCTCCGGCTCGCGCGGCTCACCAGCCTTGCGCGAAAGGAGATCGAGGACGACTACAAGGATCTCCAAGAGCGGATCGGCGAGCTGCGGGCGATCCTCGGCGACCCGGCCCGGGTCGACGGCGTGATCAAGGAGGAGCTCGACGAGCTCGTCACTTCGTATGCGCGCGAGGACACGCGCCGTACCGAGATCGTCGCCGGCGAGGACGAGCTGGAGCTCGAGGACCTGATCGCCGAGGAGGACATGGTCATCGCGATCACGCGCTCGGGCTACGTGAAGCGGCTACCGGTGAGCGCCTACCGCGAGCAGCGCCGCGGCGGGATCGGCGTCATGGGCATGGACCTCAAGGACGAGGACTACATCGAGCACCTCTTCGTCGCCTCGACGCACGACTACCTGCTCTTTTTCACCTCGGTCGGGAAGGTCTACCGGCTCAAGGTCCACGAGCTGCCGCTCGGGACGCGCCAGTCGAAAGGCCGCGCAATCGTCAACCTGCTCCCGTTCGCGCAGGACGAGCAGGTGCGCGCGGTGATTGCGACCCGCGAATTCAAGGAGGCCGAGTACCTCGTCCTCGCGACGAAGAACGGGATCGTCAAGAAGACGAAGTTCGAGGAGTACAACACGCCGCTGAAGGCGGACGGGATCATCGCGATCAAGCTCCGCGACGACGACTCGCTCGTCGACGTGCTCCACTCGTCTGGGACGGAGGACATCATCCTCGTCTCCCGCAAGGGCCAGGCGATCCGCTTCCACGAGACCGAGGTGCGGCCGATGGGACGCGCTACCTCGGGCGTAAAGGGCATGGGCCTGCGCAAGGGCGACGAGGTGATCTCGGCCTCGATTGCGCAGGAGGACCACGACATCCTCGTCGTGACCGACCAGGGTTACGGCAAGCGGACGCGCGTCGCCGACTACCCGGTCAAGGGGCGAGGCGGACTCGGCGTCAAGACGGTCCAGCTCACCGAGGCCCGCGGCCAGCTCGCCGGTGCCGGCGCCGTGCACGAGGGCGCGCAGCTGATGCTGATCTCCAACGGCGGCACGGTGATCCGGATGCCGGTCGCCGAGATCAAGCGCCTCGGGCGAGCCACGCAGGGCGTGATCGTGATGCGCCTCCGCGGCGACGAGCAGGTCTCGAGCTTCGCGCTGGCGGCTGAATCGGACGAGGAAGGCTCGACAGAGGATGCGGCCGGATCTGAGCAAGAAACCACGAGTTAGCATCAGTTTCGCTCAGAAACCTTCCCAAGAACGGTTCAGGGGTATATAACTTTCAAGGCAGGTCGAACGTTCGTCCTCGGAGGAGTCATGTACGACAAGGCAGCGGATTTCCTGGAGCCGATCGATATCTCGGCCCACCTCGACAAGATCGAGCTCTACCTCGGCCAGGTCTGCCAGATCGCCGGCATCTCGAAGATGCAGCTCGACTACTGGACGAACAAGGCCCAGATTCCGACCAAGGGCAAGAAGCAGCGGATCTACGACATGGACGCGCTCGAAACGGTCATGCTGATCAAGCAAGCCAAGGACAAGGGCTTGAATCTCGGCGCGGCGATCGAGGCCGCGCGTACCTTCCGCGCGACCAAGAGCGCGGCTTCGAACGGCGTCTAACCTCGCAGGTTCTCCGCCGCTTGCTCAGGCGGCAGTGAGTTGACGTAGATTCCCGCGCCGAGCTCCAGGCCGGCGAGGACCGACAGGCGTGGCACCAGCTCGATGTGCCACGTGGCGCCGTGGTGAAGCCAGGCGTTCCACGGGACTGGGCCCTCGGCTTCGCGAAGCCGCGACACCAGATCCCGCAGAAGACGCAGCGCGTCCGTGAGCGTCGCGTCGGCGCCGGACGCGATGAGCGTCTCGTACGGCAGGCGCGCGACCGGATGGCAGAACGCGACCAGGTCATCCGCCTCGGCGACGACGAGGTTCTGGTCGCGTGCCAGCTCGACGACCTCGCTCAGTCCTTCCGGGCGCTCGGTCTCCAACGCGGGCGGAGGTTCGGGAAGCCAGACCAGCTGCGAGTGGGTGTGCGGCAGGCTCGCCCCGGCCGCGCGACCCTCGTTGATCAGCGGGTGGATGTATGCCGACCCTGAGGTCGCGATGCGCGCGTTCCAGGCCTCCGCGACGAAACCAATCTCCTCGTCGGTGAGCTCGGCGAAGGTGCGAACGTGTCGTGGTGTGTGGATCACGACCTCTTGCCGCCCGAAGGCCGGGTACAGGTTGGGAACGACGCGGACGCGCCAGCCCGGCGTGTCGGGCTCGCGGCCTTCGGCCGGAAGCGCGAAGACCTCGGGCGGAGTGCGGTCTTCACGGCCTTCGCAGAAGGGACAGCCCTCGAGCTCTTCCGATGTCTCGGGCTCAATCCGCTCGGCACCCGCCCCCGGCCGGCGCGCGCGGGTGGGAGCGAAGGCGACGAGGCGCCCGGACAGCGGGTCGACCCGCAGCTCCGCGCTCAGGAGCCGGATTTCGTCCGCTCGAGGAACGGCGTCAGCAGGTCGATCGGAGCCGGGAAGACGATCGTGGTGGACTGCGAGGAGCCGAGCTCCAACAGCGTTTGCAGGTAACGGAGCTGCAACGCGATCGGGTGCTCCTCGATCACGAGCGCCGCGTCCTTCAGCCGCTCTGAAGCCTGGAACTCGCCCTCGGCGTTGATCACCTTCGCGCGCCGCTCACGCTCGGCCTCGGCCTGGCGGGCCATCGCGCGCTGCATCCCGGACGGGATCTCGACGTCCTTGACCTCAACGATCGAAACCTTGATTCCCCACGGCGAGGTGGCCTCGTCGATGATCCCCTGCAGGATTGCGTTGATCTTGTCGCGCTCGGAGAGCAGCTCGTCGAGGAGGTGCTGGCCGAGCACCGAGCGCAGCGTCGTCTGTGCGATCTGCGAGGTGGCGACCATGAAGTTCTCGATCTGGACGATCGCGTTCTTCGGCTCGACGATCCGGAAGTAGGCGACGGCGTTCACCCGTGCCGGGACGTTGTCCTTGGTGATGACCTCCTGCGGCGGGATGTTCAGCGTGATCGTGCGGAGATCGACCTTCACCATCCGGTCGACGATCGGGATCAGGATGAACAGGCCGGGGCCTTTCGGCTCCGGGAGGAGGCGGCCGAGCCGGAAGACGATTCCACGTTCGTACTCACGCGCGACCTTGATCGCCGAGATCAGGAAGAGGACCAGCAGGAAGAGAAGGACGAGGACGATGACGATCGCAGCAGTCATGCCAGCAGGATCCTACTCATCGACTACGTGCTCGACGTCAAGCGACAGATCGGGACCGACTCCCGCGACGCGCACTCGCTGGCCCGGCCGGAGCGGCGAGCCGTCGGCCGGGTTCGCCTTCCAGAGCTCGCCGTGTACGAAGACGAGGTCGTCGCGCCGGGCCTCGCCGATCTCGCCGACGATCGTCTGCGGGCCGACCGAAACCGGGCTCCGCCGCACCTGCACCGCTTTCGAGAGGGCGAACGCCCAGAAGCTGCCGATCACGAGGGCGAAGGTGATGATGAGCGGGGTGTTGACGTTGTCGTACGGCGCCGGCGCGTTGTGGAAGAGCAGCAGCGAGCCGACGACCATGCTGATCAAGCCCGAAACGGTGAGCGCTCCGTGGCTCGTCACGTGAGCGTCGATCACGAGCAGGGCCGCTCCCATGATGAGGAGCGCGAGTCCGGCCCAGCTGATCGGCAGCACCGCGAACCCGAACAGCGCGGTCAGCAGGCATACCGCTCCGAGCGCCCCCGGTAAGACGACGCCCGGGTGGAAGATCTCGAACCCGATCCCGGCGATCCCGGCGAGGAAGAGGAGCGGGATGATGTTCGGGTCGATCAGCGCGTTCAGCAGGCGCGTGAAGAAGCCGGGGTGCGCCTGGACGAGCTCTGCGCCGGCCGTGTGCAGCGTGAAGTTCTTGCCGATGGTCTTACGGCCGTCGATCTTGTTCAGCAGCGCGGGGAGGTTCGGCGCGAGGACGTCGACCACGTTCATGCGCTTGGCCTGCAGTTCGTCGAGGTTGCTTGCCTTCCGCACGGCGAGGGCGGCCCATGCTGCGTTGCGGTGGTGGAATCGCATCAAGCTCGTGAGCGAGGCGACGGCGTCGTTGATCACCTTTCGCCGCAGGTCGGAGCCGAGGTTCTGGCCGCTCGAGTCGATCGGGGTCGACGAGCCGATGTTCGTTGCGGGTGCCATGGCCGCGATGTCGGCCGCCTGGGTGATCCACACTCCCGCAGATGCCGCGCGGGAGCCGCTCGGCGCGACGTAGACGATCACCGGGACCTTGAGCGCGATCTCGTTCTTGACGATCGTGCGCATCGAGTCGGAGAGGCCGCCGGGTGTGTCCATCATGATCACGGCTGCGTTGTAGTGGCCGTCCTGGGCGCGGTGGAGCTGGTGGTCCAGGTAGCTGGAGGTGACCGGGTTCACGTCGAGACCGAAGTGGATGACCAGCACCTTTGGCTTCGAGGAGGAACCGAGCGCGAGCGCCGGAATGGTGAGGGCCACGGCAAGCGAGCCCAAAAATGCCCGCAGAATCGGCCCTTTCACGTTGTAAAGATCGTATCAGCGAGCCTTGCGGTGCCAGAGGGCTTGTGCCACCCTCGCAGCGGGTCTGATGAGGGCCGTCCTCGTCGCAACCGTTCTCGCGCTCGCTGCTCCTGGTACTGCAGCAGCGCTTTCGCTGAGCTCGCACGACCTGCGGAGCGCGGCGCCGCAGCATGTGAAGGGGTTCCAGCTCGTCGGCCTCCATTGGCGCGGGAGCGGCACGGTGCTCTTCCGGACGCGGTCGCTACACGGCCGCTGGACTTCGTGGCACCAAGCCGCTCCGGGTGAGGACGACCTGCCCGACCGCGGAACTGAGGGCTTGCGCGGCTGGCGGCTCGGGGCACCGTTCTGGACGGGCGGCTCGAACGCGATCCAGTACCGGACGGTCGGTCGGGTGACGCGCGTGCGCGCATTCTTCGTGCGCGGCTCGGGCGGGGTATCGCCGCGGGTCCGCCGCACGCAGATGACGGAGACGCCCGAAGTCATCACCCGCTCGGAGTGGGGTGCCAACGAGGGCATCCGCCGCGCGGCGCCGCGGTACGCGGACAACGTCCACGTGGCGGTCGTCCACCACACGGCCGGCTCCAACTCGTACACCGCGAGCCAGTCGGCCGCGATTGTCCGCTCGATCTACGTCTACCACGTGCAGGGCAACGGCTGGAACGACATCGGCTACAACTTCCTCGTCGACAAGTACGGGCAGATCTTCGAAGGCCGGTACGGGGGCATGACGCGCGCGGTGATCGGCGCGCACGCGATGGGGTTCAACGTCGGCTCGGTCGGCGTGGCGTTGATCGGGAACTACAGCTCGGCGACGGTGACGCCTGCCGCGAGGACAGCGCTCGTCTCATTGCTCGCCTGGCGGCTCGATCTGGCGCACGTGGATCCGGTCTCGCGGGTCGTGCGGGTGTCGACCGGCAACCCGCGCTACCCGGCCGGGACGGCGGTGACGCTGAACGCGATCTCGGGCCATCGCGACACCTACCCGACGAGCTGCCCGGGCACGAACCTCTATGCGCAGCTGCCCGCGATCCGTCGTGCCGTGGCCCAGACAGGACTCCCGAAGATCTACGAGCCCGTGGCAAGCGGGTCGTTCGGCGGGCCGATCCGCTTCACGGCGCGACTGTCGGCCTCCGCGGCGTGGACGGTGAGCGTGCGCGACGAGAGTGGCACGGTCGTCGCGAGTGGCGCCGGGACCGGCACGGCCGTCGACTGGACCTGGGACTCGAGCTCTGCCGACCCCAACCAGCCGTACACGTGGACGATCGCCGCACCCGACGCGCGGAGCGCGACAGGGACCTTCGGCGCGCCGCTGCCGCCGCCCGCCTTGCAGCAGGTCAAGCTCGTGCCGGCGATCGTGACCCCTGTCGACAAGCCGAAGCTCAGCTACCGCCTCAAGACGCGGTCGCTGGTGACGGCGACCTTGCTCGACGAGCACGGGGCAGTCGTCGCGACGCTGTTCCGAAAGCTGAAGAAGCCGGGGCTGCAGAGCTACGCGTGGACGGGTGTGACCGTTCCCGACGGGCACTACCGCGTGCAGCTCGTCGCGCAGGACGCTCGCGGGCGACAGGCTGCGACGACGGTCCCCACCACGATCGACGGCACGCTCGCGGCGTTTGCGCCGAGCGCCTCAGCGTTCTCGCGCCAGATAAAGCTCCGCTTCGAGCTGAACGCTCCCGCGCACGTCAAGCTCCGGGTTGGTTCCGGCGGGCCGACACTCCTGGATGCCGACCTCCCGGCTGGGCCGCAGCAGATCGAGTGGGACGGCAGCGGCCTGCCGGACGGGCGCTACAACGTCGTGCTCAGCGTCACCGACTCGATGACGACCGTGACGCGCTCGCGGCCGGTCCGGATCGACCGGGTTGCGCCTCGGCTCCGGCTGCTCTCGCTTCGGTCGGTGCGCCTCTGGGCGAGCGAGGCAGCCCGGGTCACGGTCATCGTGAACGGCCGTGCCCGGCGGGTGACGCTCAAACGCCCGGGCGCCTTCAGCGTCTGGCACCGCGGAACCGTGCGCACGCTGCGCGCCTTCGCCGTCGACGCCGCGGGCAACCGCAGTCGCACGCTCCGGGCTAGGCGCTGACCCACTCGTCGTAGCGCCGCTCGAGCCGATCGAGCAGCTCGACCAGCAGATCCGAGCAGTCAAGCTCGCGCCCCCTCTCCACCAGGAGCGAGGTCGCCACGTCGGTCGGGAGCTCGCCCGCCGGGATGTTGACGTTCATCCCGATCCCGAGCACGACGCGCTCCTCGCGTGCCTCGGCGAGGACACCCGCAACCTTCAGACCCCCGAGCAGGAGGTCGTTCGGCTCCTTGATCTCTGCGGCGAGGCCACTCACGGACTCGATCGCCTCCGCCGTCGCGTACGCCGCCACACCGGTCAGCTCCGGCAGACGCCGCGGGTCGACCAGTGGGCGCAGCTGCACCGAGCAGAGGAGGCTCGTCCCCGCCGGGGCGAGCCAGCGTCGCCCGAGGCGGCCGCGTCCGGCCGTCTGCTCCCCGGCCACGACAACCGCTCCCTCCGGCGCGTCGGGGGCCAAGAGGAGCTGGGTCGAAGGAGTCGACTCGACGTACAGGTACTCGCGCCCGAAGCGTCCGCGAAGCCGCGGCACGACCGCCTCCGGCGCGAGCGAATCCACCGGCCGTAGACTACGGCCGCCGTGAAAACCGCACTGGGCCGGGAGGAGATCGAGGCGATCCTGCCGCACCGGGATCCGTTCCTCCTGATCGACGAGGTCGTGGAGCTGGAGCCGGGCGAGCGGGTCGTCGCGCGCAAGAAGGTGCGACCCGACGAGTGGTACCTCAAGGGGCACTTTCCCGGCCGGCCGGTGATGCCTGGGGTGCTGATCGTCGAGGCGATGGCCCAGACCGGTGCGGTCGCGGTGCTCTCCGAAGAGGAGAACCGCGGCAAGATCGCGTTCTTCGGCGGGATCGACGACGTGCGCTTCAAGCGGATCGTGGAACCGGGCGACGAGCTCGAGCTCGAGTGCACGCTCGAACGCGTGCGGGGCCCGATCGGCAAGGGCAAGGCGACGGCCAAGGTCGACGGCAAGCTCGCGGCGCGCGGCACGTTGACCTTCGCGGTGGAACAGTGATCGGGACCGCGAACGGGCTGGCCGTGTCCATCACGGGCCTCGGCTCGCACGTGCCCGAGCGCGTGCTCACCAACGACGACCTGTCGACGATGATGGACACCTCCGACGAGTGGATCGTCGAGCGAACCGGGATCCGCGAGCGCCGCATCGCCGCGCCCGAGGAGGCACTCTCGGACCTGGCGTTGCCCGCCGCGCGCGAGGCACTGGCGGACGCGGGGCTCGAGGGGCCCGAGGTCGATCTCATCATCGTCGCGACCGTCACGCCGGACATGGCGTTTCCCGCCACCGCGGCGATCCTGGCGGACGAGCTCGGCGCCGACAAAGCCGGGGCCTATGACCTCTCGGCCGGCTGCACGGGCTTCATGTACGCCGTCGCGCAGGCCTACGGGATGCTCGCAGGCGGGCTCGCGCAGCGCGCGCTGGTCGTCGGCGGCGACGTCCTCTCGAAGATCCTGGACTGGAACGACCGGGGGACGGCGGTGCTGTTCGGAGACGGCGCTGGCGCGGTGGTCATGGAACGGGTCGGCGAAGGCGGATTCCTCGGCTTCGAGCTGGGTGCCGACGGCTCAGGCGGCCCGCAGCTCTACCTCCCAGCGGGTGGGTCGCGAACCCCGGCGACCGCCGAGTCGGTGGCGGACCGGCGCCACTTCGTGCAGATGAACGGGCGCGAGGTCTTCAAGTTCGCAACGCGCGTGCTCGTGTCGTCCGCGGAGGCGGTGCTGGCCGAGTGCGGGCGCACAGTTGATGAGGTGGACGTCTACGTTCCGCACCAGGCGAACGTGCGGATCATCGATTATGCAACGGAAAAGCTGGGAATCTCCCATGATCGCGTGGTAATCGACGTCGACCGCTATGGCAACACGTCCTCGGGCTCGATCCCGCTGGCTCTCGCTGACGCGAAGGCGGACGGGCGGCTCGCGGCAGGCAGGCTCGTGCTGATGACGGGGATGGGTGCGGGGCTCACGTGGGGCTCCGGTTTGATCGAATGGACAGACGGAGGACGAACATGAGCGCCGGAAAAATCGCATTCTGCTTCCCAGGCCAGGGCTCGCTCGAAGCGGGCATGGGCCGGGAGATCGCCCTGGCGGTGCCTGAGGCGATGGATGTCTACCGCCGGGCGAGCGAGGCCTCGGGCCTCGACCTCGTCCACCTCTGCTTCGAGGCTCCCGAGGAGGAGCTCGTTCAGACCGACGTGCAGCAGCCTGCACTCGTTGCGACCAGCCTGGCCGTTCTAGCTGCGCTGCGGACCCGGGACATCGAGCCGGACTTCGTGGTCGGCCACTCGGTCGGGGAGTTCGCGGCGCTGGCCGCTGCGAAGGCGCTCGAGCTGGAGCAGGCGATCGCGCTCGTCCGGGAGCGGGGCCTCGCGATGGCCGCCGCCGCCCGCGAGAACCCCGGCTCGATGGCCGCGATCCTCGGCCTGGCCGACGAGGTTGTCGAGGCGCTCTGCAAGAAGATCACGCGCGTCTGGCCGGCGAACTACAACTGCCCGGGCCAGATCGTCGTCTCGGGCGAGAACCAGGCGGTCGACGAGTGCTGCACCGAGGCGCAGCTCCAGGGCGCGCGTCGAGCAGTGAAGCTCCGGGTCTCTGGGGCCTTCCACAGCCCGCTGGTCGAGCGCGCCGCCGAACGGCTGCGGCCCGCGGTCGAGAAGGCGCGCTTCAGCGAGCCGATTGCTCCCTTCGTGTCGACGGTCACCGCGAAGATCGAGCCCGCCCAGCGCATGGCCGCGCTGCTCGTCGAGCAGTTGACCGCGCCGGTCAAGTTCACCCAGGCCGCGCGCGAGCTGATGCGCCAGGGCGTGAAGGTCTTCGTCGAGGTTGGGCCCGGGAACGTCCTCAGCGGTTTACTGAAGAGGATCGACAGAAGCGTGAAGGCGATCCCGGTGAGCGACCTGGCGTCGATCGAGAAGCTGCGGGAGATCATTCACTCTGCCTAAGGCGCTCGCTTGCGACGCCGACCATGCAGGCCATGGCGGCTTCGCCGTCGTGGCCGTCCAACGCACCGTCTGGGATGCAGTCCGAACAGTCGTCTTCGATCCCAATGGCCTCTGAAGCCTTCTGCTCGCTTGAAGGCAAGACGGCCCTCGTCACCGGCGGCTCGCGCGGGATCGGCCGGGCGATCGTCGCGGAGCTCTCGCGTGCCGGCGCCTCGGTGGTTGTCGGCTACCACTCGGGCGCCGAGGAGGCCGAAGAGGTGGCGCAGGAAGCCGGCGCTCGCGCCGTCCAGGCCGATGTTTCCGACGCGGAGCAGGCGAAGCGCCTCGTCGAGGAGGCAGGCGATCTGGACATCCTCGTCAACAACGCGGGCGTGACCCGCGACGGGCTGCTCGCGCGCATGTCCGACGAGGACTGGCGGACCGTGATCGAGACGAACCTCTCGTCGGTCTACTACACGTGCCGAGCGGTGATACGGGGGATGATGAAGCGCAAGGCCGGCTCGATCGTGAACGTCTCCAGCATCGTCGGCATCCACGGGAACCTCGGCCAGACGAACTACGGGGCCTCGAAGGCCGGGATCATCGGCTTCACGAAGTCGCTCGCCAGGGAGGTCGGCAGCCGCAACGTGCGCGCCAACGTGGTCGCGCCCGGGTACGTGCACTCGCGGCTGACCGATGCGATTCCCGACGAGGCGCGTGACGTGATGATGCAGAACACCCCGCTGGGCCGGCTCGGCGATCCGGAGGACATCGCGGGCGCTGTACGCTTCCTTTGCTCCGACGAGGCCTCGTTCATCACGGGCGAGGTGCTGCTCGTCGACGGCGGTCTGGGGATGTGAACTTGACAAACGGAAGCCTCAACGGGCGGCGCAGGGTCGTGATCACCGGCCTCGGTGCCCTGACTCCGCTCGGCAACGACGTCGAGACGAGTTGGGAGAATCTGATTGCCGGCCGCTCTGGGGCTGCCGAGATTACGCAGTTCGACTCGAGCCAGTACTCGGTGCATTTCGCGTGCGAGGTGAAGGACTTCGACGCGACCGAGTTCATCGAGCGCAAGCAGGCGCGGCGGATGGACCGCTTCGCACATCTGATCGTCGCCGCGGCGCGGCTGGCCGAGCGCGACTCCGGCCTGGAGATCGCGAAGGAGCCGGATCGGATCGGCGCGGCGATTGCGACCGGAATCGGCGGCCTGAAGGCGTTCCAGGACTGCCACTCCGAGCTGCTCGAGCGCGGGCCCGATCGAGTCAACCCGTTCTCGATCCCGGAGATCATCCCCAACATGGGCGCCGCCTGGGTCTCGATGCAGCTGGGGACGCAGGGTCCGTTGAGTTCACAGTGCACGGCCTGCGCTGCGTCGAACATGTCGATTGGGGACGGGGCCGACGCGATCCGCCTCGGTCGCGCAGACGTCATGCTCTGTGGCGGGACGGAGGCGCCGGTGACCGAGGTTGGGATCGCCGGGTTCAGCGCGATGCGTGCGCTCTCGCGCCGCAACGACGAGCCGGAGAAGGCCAGCCGGCCGTTCGACGCGCAGCGGGACGGCTTCGTGATGGGCGAGGCGGGCGCGGTCGTCGTGCTCGAGGAGCTCGAGCACGCGCGGGCACGCGGCGCAAAGATCTACGCCGAGTTGCTCGGCTACGGCGTTTCCTCCGACGCGCGGCACATCACAGAGCCTGACCCGACAGGGAAGAACCCTGCGCGGGCGATGACGATGGCCTTCGGCGACGCCGGCATCTCGGCTGACGAGATCGACTACATCAACGCGCACGGGACTTCGACGCCGCTCGGCGACGCGTCCGAGACGCGTGTGCTCAAGATCGCTCTCGGTGAAGAGAACGCGCGCAAGACCCCGGTGTCGTCCACCAAGGGCGCAACGGGCCACTGCCTCGGGGCAGCCGGCGGCGTGGAGGCGATCTTCTCGATCCTCGCGGTCGACCGAGGCACGCTGCCGCCGACGATCAACTACGAGGAGCCGGATCCCGAGTGCGACCTCGACTACATCCCGAACGAGGCTCGTGAGGCAGACGTGCGGACCGCAGTCTCGAACTCGTTTGGCTTCGGCGGCCACAACGCGACCATCGTCATCCGCCGCTTCGAGGACTAACCGGCGCAGACGCCCGCGTAGAAGCGCAGGTACTGCGCGAAGTGCGCGTCCCAGTACCGGCCGGTATGGGCACCAGGCCAGACGTGGAAGCTGACGTTCGCGCCGTCGGTTTGTAGCTCGCGGGCCAGCCTGGTCGCGGCCGGACGGAGCTGGTCTCGGTTGCCGATGTCGATCCAGACCGGCGCGTCGTACGGCGAGTGGCTCCGTGCGATCCGAATCAGGTCGTGCCGCGCGAAGTCGGCGGCATTGTCGAATCCACCCAGAACGTTCTGCGACTCGTTGAGGAGCACCGCGGGCGAGTGGCCTCCGACGGCGCAGAAGCGCTTCGGTTCGATCCTTCCCAGGTCGAGGGCGCCGAAGCCGCCCATCGAGATGCCGCCGATCGCCACGCGATGGGGGTTTGCGCCCGTGCGCGCGAGCATTTGCGGGATTGCCTCGCGCAGGACGTACGAGCCCCACGGGCCCTCGGCGCGGTCGTGCCACCAGCCGACGTCACCTTCGGGGAGGAACACGACGGGCGCGCGATCGCCGAGCTGCTGCAGTGCCTTCAGGAACGCGGGGTCGACCATGTCGCTGGGCGTGGCGCCGTAGCCGTGCAGGAGGACGAGTAGCGCGCGTCCCTTGGCTCCGCCCTCCGGCGTGACGATGACGTCGGACATCTCGCGGCCCATCAGCTTGCTCTTCAGCTGGAAGTTCGTGACCGCCGGCGGCCCGGCGAGCTTCTTCGTTCCCGAGCCGCATCCGCCGGCGAAGAGGACGGTTGCCAGCGCGGCGACCAAGAGCGCCAGGCTCCTCTGCATCCAGGCGAGCCTAGCCACGGGTGCTCGCCTAGAAGCGCTAACCGACGTCTGTCTGCAGCGCAGTGAGGTGCTCCCTCATGCGGCCGGCCATGACGAGATTCTCCTTCCGCCCGTACCGCTCGAGTGCCTGCTCGAACGCCTCGGCCGCGTCGTCGGAACGGCCTGCCAGCGCGAGCACTTCCGCCAGGTCGGCGTACGTGTCGCCCTGCGCGTTGAGGCTCTCGGTCTGCTCGCTGATCTCGACTGCTTCTCGCGCAAGCTGCTCGGCCTCGGCATGCTTGCCGTGGCGAGCCAGGACCTTCGCGTGAACCGGCCGCCAGAGCATTTGCGTCGCTGCGTCGTCGCTTGAGCCCAGCTCTGACGCATGTGCGGCCCATCGCTCGGCCTCCTCTAGCCGGCCGAGCTCGTAATAGGCGTGAGCCAGCCCTCCCGCGACCGTGGAGAGCTCGGCCTGCAGCCCGAGGTTCTCGTACATGCGGACGCTCTCCTCGCCTGCCGCCACTGCCGCCGCCGCGTCCCCGGCCAGCAGCTCGATCTCGAAAAGGTACTGGCCTTCCACCGTCGCGAGCACCCGTCGTGCTCCGCGCTCGCTCAGCTCGGCGCGGAGATCGGCAGCGAGCGCTTGGGCCTCGTCGATGCGCCCGAGCTTCGCGAGCGCCGCGGCCCGGTGGATCCGCAGCCAGTACGACCGCTGATCGTGTGGAGATTGACTGTCTTGCCACGCAAGAAACTCGGTGAGCGGGGTCGACCCCAGCAAGCGGCCGTGGCTCTGGAACCCGACGAGCGTCGAGCGACCGGCCGGCGACGAGTAAGCCTCCGCTTTCTCGTACGCAGCGACCTGCCCGTCCATCTCGTAGCGCATGTTCGCGACGTCGCCGAGCGCCCGGTAGGCGATGCGGAGCCCGAGCTCGTCGCCGGCCTCTTCGAACACCGGGAGTGCCTCGGCGATGAGCGCGTCCAGCGCCTCCGCGGCGCCCGTGGGCTCGGAGGAAACGCGGAGAGAGCCTTCCAGGATCCTGCCGGAGAGCTCGCCGATCCGATCGCCTCCGGCCGTGGCCCGCTCGATGACCGACCCCGCCCGCTTCAGAGCCTGCTCGGCGTCTTCTTGCCAGGAGAGGGCTTCGATTAGGTCGATTTCGAGCGCGAGGTCGAGATCCTCCGGCGGCGCCAGTTCGGCGGCCCGCTCGAACAGGCTGATAGCGGCGCCGAAGTCCAGCCGGTCGAGGGCCCGCCGGCCGGCTACCGTCAGGCGCTCGCGGGCGGCTTTCACGAGCGCTTCTTCGGGGGGCTGCTCCAGCTCACGGTGGTAGTGGACGGCCTGTTCCAGGTGGTAGCCGAGGAGCTCGTCCAGCTCGACGAGGGCAGCACCGTGATCTTCGAGCCAGCCCGCGAAGCGCGCGTGCAGGTGCGCGCGAGCGCTTTTCGGGAGCGCTTCGTAGGCGGCGTCGCGGATCAAGAGGTGGCGGAAACGGAAGCCGTCGTCGCCTGGGATGAGGGCCTTGTCGGGCGCGATCAGCTCCTTGCGCACCAGCGCCGCCAGCCGTGGGGTTACCGCCGGCTCCGCAGCTGCGAGTGCCTGCACAGCGCCGCGATGAAAGGTCTCGCCCTCGACCGCGCCGCACTCGAGCACGGTTCGCTCGGAGCCCTCGAGTTGATCGATGCGGGCCGCGAGAAGCGCTTGGAGGGTGGGAGGGACGACGACCTCGTCGTCCGCGATCGCCATCGCGACGATCTCGTTCACGAACAGCGGGTTTCCGCCCGCTGCTCGGGAGATGCGCTCACGCACGGAGCCGCTGATTCCGTCGGGGATCAGCCGCTCGACGTCCTCGGCCGGGAGCGATTCCAGCCGGAGGGTCACCGGCCAGCTGGGACGACGCTCGGTCAGCTCGGGCCGGGCGAGGCAGACCAGTAGGAGCGGCGACCCGGACGAGAGCAGCGCGACGTGCTCCACCAGGTCCAGGAACGTCTCCTCACCTGTGTGAATGTCGTCGAACACCACCGCGAGCTGCCGATCGGCCGCGGCGTACTCGAGCGTCTTCCGGAACGCCCAGGCGATTTCCTCGGCCGAGGCTGGGGCGCCGGCCTCCCCGAGCAGCGAGCGGATCGCCGCCGCGGCCTCGGGATCGGGTGGAAGGTCCCCGAGCTGCTTCAGCACCTCGACGACGGGCCAGTACGTGATTCCTTCGCCGTAGGGGAGACAGCGCCCGCGCGCGACCGCCGCTGCGGACAGGGCCTCGGCAACCAACCGCGACTTGCCGACGCCCGCGTCTCCGATGATCGTCACGAGCTCGCACCGCCGTTCCGACTGGGCGCGCTCCGACGCGTCGCGGACGAGCGCCAGCTCCCGCTCGCGGCCGACGAAGCGCGTCTCGTGGCTGCGCTCGGGCGCTTCGAGAACGCGTAGGAGCCGGTGCGTTGGAACAGGCTCAGCTTTGCCCTTCAGCTCCAGCGGGTCGACCGGCTCGACGTCGACCGCCTCGCGGACGAGCTCGAGCGTCGCGTCGCCGAGCAGGACCTCGCCCGGCTCCGCAGCCTGCTCGAGCCTCGCTGCGACGTTGACGGCGTCCCCGGTCGCCAGGCGTTCCTCGGTGCCGGTCACGACCATGCCGGTGTTGATGCCGATGCGAGCCTGGACACCGAGCTCCGGCAGCGCGTCGCGCATCTCGGCGCCGGCCCGCACCGCACGCAGGGCGTCGTCCTCGTGTGCGGCCGGGACGCCGAAGACCGCCATGACCGCATCGCCGATGAACTTCTCCACCGTGCCGCCGTGGCGCTCGATGATCGACTTCATCCGCTCGAAGTAGCGCGCGAGCACCTCCCGGAGCGCCTCGGGGTCGATCGACTCCCCGAGGGCCGTCGAGCCGGTGACATCGCAGAAGAGCACGGTCACCGTCTTGCGTTGCATGTGCACATGATCGCGCTGTAGCTAAGCTCGCGTTCGTGGCAGGGGACCGGTGGGCCACCTTCGACTGCTACGGAACGCTGATCGACTGGAACGGCGGGATCCGCGGTGAGCTGGCTCGCGTCTTCGGCGAGGAGCGTGCTGACGAGCTGCTCGCGCGCTACCACGAGCTCGAGCCGGAACTTGAGGCCGATGGAAAGCGCTCCTACCGTGACGTGCTGACCGAGGCGATGCGCCGGCTCGGCGCGCCCTCAGGTGAGGAGGACGCGCTGGCCCGCTCGCTGCCGAACTGGCAGCCGTTCGCCGAGGTGCCGCACGCGCTGACCGAGGCACGGGAGCGGGGCTGGAAGCTCGCGATCCTCTCGAACACCGACCGCGACTTCATCGACGCCTCGCAAGAGCGGATCGGCGTCCCGTTCGAGCTCGCGATCGTCGCCTCCGAGGTCGGCTCGTACAAGCCGGCCCTAGGACATTGGCAGGCCTTTGAGCGCGAGGTCGGCCGGCCGCCGGACGTGCACGTTGCCGCGAGCCTCTTCCACGACGTCGCCCCCGCGAACGAGCTGGGACTGCGGTCGATCTGGATCAATCGACTTGCCGAGACACCAGGCCCGCAGCCCACGCGTGAGCTGCCCGATCTCGCGCGTCTGCCCGAGACGCTCGACGAGGTCGCCGCGTGACCGTCGAGATCCGCGAGGCGACCACGGACGAAGCGCCCGCCATCGCCGACCTCCTGAACGAGCACGCGGACGCTGCGTTCGGCGAGACGGACGTCGCCGCGGCGGAGGTGCGCCACTGGTTCGGGATCGAGAACATCTGGATTCGGGTGGCCGATCGGGACGGCAGCCTGGTCGGTTACGTGGACGGGGTCAGGCGCGGCGCCAACCGCGCGCTCGACCTCGACGTCCGCACTCTCGACCCCGACGCGGCCTCCGAGCTGATGGCGGCCGGCGAGGCGCACGCAGGTACGGGCGCGGTGCGAATCGTCGTTCAAGGAGACGATGCGCTGCTGCGCGAGGTCGTCGAGCGCGGCGGCTGGCAGCGGCTCCGCTCCTCGTATCAGATGCGAATCGAGCTCAGCGACGACCTGCCCGAGCCCAGCTGGCCGGAAGGCATCTCGGTGCGCACGATGGAGCCCGGCGAGGAGCGACAGGTCTACGAGGCCAACAACGCTGCCTTCGCCGACCACTGGGACTTCCACGCGCAGTCGTTCGAGAGCTGGAGCTCCGATGCGTTCGGCCGAGAGAATTCCGACCCGACGCTCATCTGGCTCGCGGAGGACGGGAAGGAGCTCGCCGGCCTCTCCGCAAACGGCTGGCACTTCTCCGGGGACCCGCAGTTCGGCTGGATCGGGAGCCTCGGCGTCCGGCCCGAGTGGCGGCGCCGTGGTCTCGCCACCGCGTTGCTGCACCAGTCGTTCCGCGACTTCGGTAGCCGCGGCGCGACCCGGGTCGGCCTCGGCGTCGATGCCCAGAACACGACGGGCGCGGTCAAGCTCTACGAGCGCGTCGGCATGCACGTCGCGCGTCGGAACGACACCTACGAGAAGCAGCTGTGAGCGTGGAGCTCCGCGCACCGGTCCTCGAAGACGCTGCCGCGATTGCCGCGGCGCTCAACGAGTTCAACCGCCCGGTGGGCTTCGATCTCGACTCGCCTGAGGAGGTCGCCGTGTGGCTCGAGTTCCCCTCGTTCGACCTCGCGAAGGACGTTCGGGTCGCGCTCGTCGACGGTCAGATCGTCGGCTACGCAGAGGCGACCGACCTCGGCGGTGAGGGAAGGTTCGTCTTCGCGGACGCACGTTCTGCGCTTCCGGACGCAGCCGAGGCTTTGCTCCGCTTCGTGGAAGAGCGCGCGCGAGAGCTCGCGGCTCCGGAAGGGAAGCTCCGGATCTGGACTGCCGAGAAGGCCGAGGCTTGGCGGGAATCCCTCGAGGCCCGCGGCTACCACCTCCAGCGCTATTCGCTTCGGATGCTCAGGGATCTCGACCGCGAGCTCCCCGAGCCCCGCTGGCCCGCCGGCATCGATGTGCGCACTCCGATCGGCGAGGAAGACGAGCGCGCCGCGTACGAGGTGGAGCAGGAGACGTTCGCGGATCAAGGCGACGACTTCGTCCCGGAGCGGTTCGAGGACTGGCTCCACTGGATGAAGCGAGAACCGTTCGACTCGACCCTCTGGTTCCTAGCCTTCGAGGGCGACGAGCTCGCCGGCATCTCGCTCTGCCGCGGCGAGTGGACCGGCGACGAGGACTTCGGCTGGGTCTCGATCCTCGGCGTGCGAAGGCCGTGGCGCCGCAAAGGCCTCGGCTCGGCGCTGCTCCTCCATTCGTTCCGGGAGTTGCGCGCGCGCGGCAAGAAGCGGGTCGGCCTGGGCGTGCGCGCCGACAACGCGACCGGAGCGGTGCGCCTCTACGAGCGCGTCGGCATGCGCATCGTGAGCCGGATGCTCTGGTACGAGAAGGCGGCTGCCTAGTGTCGCGGCTCCGGGCCCGTTGTCCCGACTGCGGCACCTTCACCGCGGTCGCGCTCGGGCCGGGCTACGAGTGCCACGCCTGCGGGCGGGAGTTCGCCGCTGGGCTGGTGCGTGTCCCGCAGGCTTGGGGCGAGGGCGGCGAGTCGATGGCCGAGGCTGCGCGCCTGCCGCTCCCCTATCCCGAGACGGCCGTCGTCAAGGAGGAGACCCTCGGCGAGCAGAACCTCGCGATCGCGACCGAGCTTCCGGAGCGGCCGTTGATCCTCGGCGGCTGCTGCTGCTCCCACATCGGCGCGGTCGAAGGCCTCTCGACCCGCCACGGCC
>Ga0307308_10000004_pt1 | contig 55429 bp, 60 predicted proteins | sample ER_DNA_195_FD_194501 | JGI IMG/M metagenome (GOLD analysis project Ga0307308, IMG submission 194501) | Bulk soil microbial communities from the East River watershed near Crested Butte, Colorado, United States - ER_DNA_195 | ecosystem: Environmental > Terrestrial > Soil > Floodplain | place...
CCTTTCGTGCCGCGGACACGGGCGCCAGACCCTGTGACCTGCCGGCGAGGTAGGCAGCGGAGAACGCGTCGCCGGATCCCGTCGGATCCATCGCAACCGGCCACGCGCCGACCTTTTCGGAGCGGCCCTTGTAGTACACGCGCGAGCCACGCTCGCCGAACGTGACCAGCACCTCGGCGACGCCGAGCTTGTCGATCGCCCCGACCACCTCCGCTTCCTCCTCGGCCAGCTTGAGGATCTGCACGTGCGCGAGCATTGCCGGATCGAAGTCCGCGTCCAGCCGTAACGGCCCCATCTCGGCGACGCGCACCAGTCCCTGGCCGTCGAGCGAAAGGTGCCGTCCGCGCGCAAGGGCGGCGAGCGTCTCGGCGGGAAAGTCCGATCGCAGCAGCGGTGCAACGTGGATCCAACCTCCTGCCGGCACGACGTCTGCATCTTCGGGCGTCCACGTGTCGCCCGGCTGCACCACGGTCATGATCCGTGTGTCGCCTTCGTAGTGGAAGGAGAACGAGGTGGTCGCCGTCCCCTCGAGGGAGACGACCGGCAACCCGAGCGTGGTCAGATGCCGTACGTAGGCGCGCCGGTCTTCGGGACCGCTGCGCGTGAAGATCGTCCCGCGCGTGCCGAGTGCTCGCCAGGCACGCGCGGCGTAGTACGGCGCGCCGCCGATTCGCGGTGGGCCGCCGTCAACGACGTCCCGGGAGAGGTTCCCGACGAGCGCGAGCGGCGGCACGCGTCGAGCCTAGCGTCACCGCCGCGGCCGTCAGCAGGAATGCGACTGCGAAGCTCGGCACCGAGGCACCGATCTGGTACGACGGCGTCGGCAGATGACCGACCCACCTGGTCCAGAAACCGAGATCGGTCGGCTGGTACAACCACTCGTAGACGCCGAAGCCCGCGAGCCACGCAATGATGTTGGCCGGCCGGAACGCGGGTCCATCGAACACGTGAGTCCGCGTGTAATGAGCGCCCGCGAGCAGCCAGTCCGCGACGAGGACGCCGAGGAGGGGAACGAACACGGCGCCGAGCAGCAACAGGAAGCGCTGGTAGCTGCGCATGTCGATCGCAAGCGCACCGCCGGTTGCCAGCACGGAAGCCCCGACGATCAACGCACGCTGCGAGATCCAGGGAAAGAGATTCTGCGTCGAGACGGCGGCGGAGTACACGTTGGCGAACGCTTCGTCCGTCTCGTCGACCGTGAGCGCGAGCAACGCAAGTGCTGCCGCAAGCCCGCCGCCGGCGATGGCGATCAGAATTAGCTCGGGATGATTTGGATCGACACCACGCGACAGAACGAGGATCGAGCCGAACCCGAACTGGAAGAGCGTCGGCAGGAGGTAGCCGATACCGACGCCGAAGAACGCGGTGCGCCGGTCGCGCGAGAAGCGCGTGTAGTCCGCCACCAGCGGCGCCCAGGAGACCGTGACCGCGACGACGGTGTCGACGGCCAGCCAGAACGATCCCTTGTGTCCGCCCTCCGACCAGATGCTGTGGAGGCGGGCACCGTCGACGATCCACCAAGCCAGGTAGATCACCGAGGCGAGCACGGCCCAGATCGCGAACTTGCGCACGAAGCGGCGCACGAAGCCGACGGGACCGAGGAGTGCGAGAAGGGCCGCCACGGCGCCGAAGACCAGCTTCCAGATCCAGACGCCTTTGAAGCCGACGAGCTTGTCGCAGAGCAGTCCGGCTGCCGTCGCGATCACGATCAGCTCGAAGATCGCCCAGCCGAGGCATTGCAGCACGTTGAGCGCGGTCGGCAGATACGAGCCGCGACGTCCGAGCGGCGCGCGCTGGAGGACCATCGTGGGTACGCGCGCGTCGGCGCCGATCAGCGCGGCGACTGCGAGCATCAGGTTCCCGATCAGGCCGCCGACGAGCGTCGCAGCGAGCGCGTCTCGTAGCGGCAAGTCGAAGTAGGCCGGCAGGACGAGCACGAGCAGCGAGATGCCGAGGTTCGTCCACAGCATCGTCGTGTCGAGCAGGCCGAGGACACGCAGGCGCTCCGGCACCGGCTCGATCCCCCACTGTGGCGTGTTCTGCATGCGATCGCTCCCTTCGCTGGTGCTAACCAGATCAGGTTCGACGGGTGTGATCTCAGCGCCGCCCTCGCAGCGCACCCCGGCGTCGCTAGGTTAGCGGGCCGTGATTCAGCGCGGCTTGCCGCGATTTGCCTAGGTAATGCATATGCAGTAGGGTGCCGCCTCGTGGCACGCACGTACACGGCAGGTGAGGCTGCGCGCGCTCTCGGAATCAGCCTCGACACGCTTCGTCGCTGGGACCGGCAAGGACGGATCCGCGTCCAGCGCGACTCCGCAAACCGGCGCGTCGTCGCGGCACGGGAGGTCGAGCGCCTGCGCGGCGACGACCGCAGGACGCTCAGCGCGCGGAACCGCCTCGAGGGCGTCGTCAGGGAAGTGAAGATCGAAGGTCTGCTCGCCGAGGTCGAGCTCGACGTGACGAAAGGGCGGCTCGTCGCCGTCATCACGCGCGAGTCGGCGGAGAGCCTCGGCCTTACGTCCGGTGTGTCCGCGGCAGCGGTCGTCAAGGCGACCTCGGTGATGGTCGAGCGGTGAAGCGCCTGGTCGCGATCGCGCTCGTCGCGCTCGTGCTGCCCGCCTCCGTCTCCGGGGGAACGCCGATCACCGTGTTCGCCGCTGCCTCGCTGACGGAGGTGTTCCCGCGAATCACGGCGAGCCCTCGCTACAGCTTCGCGGGCTCCGACCAGCTCGCCCTCCAGATCCGGCAGGGCGCACCCGTCGATGTCTACGCTGCGGCGAGCCCGAAGTACACGCAGCTCCTGTATCGCGACGGTTTCGTCCTGAAGCCCGTCGTGTTCGCGACGAACAAGCTGATCATTCTCGTCCCGCAGTCGAACCCTGCGAACATCAACACGGTCTACGACCTCCGGCGTGAGGGAATCAAGCTCGTGATCGGAGACCGCACCGTCCCGATCGGGACCTATACGCGGCAGATTCTCGACACGCTGGGCATCACCGCCGACGTGATGAAGAACGTCGTCAGCCAGGAAACCGACGTCAAGGGGATCGTCACGAAGGTCGCGCTGGGCGAGGCAGATGCAGGGCTCGTCTACCGCACGGATGCGAAGCCGGTCGCCTCACGCACACGGTCGATCGCGTTGCCCGACTGGGCGCAGCCCCCGATCCGATACGAGGTCGCCGTGGTGAAGACGAGCCCGAATCTGGCCGCGGCGCGGGCCTTCGTGAAACAGATCGTCTCGAAGCGGGGACGCCTGTTGCTCGCGAAGACCGGATTCGGCCTCCCAAAGAAGAAGTGAGGGCACTCTTCGCCGCGCTCTTCGCGGCCGCCACTGCGATTGCCCTCGCCTTCCTGCTCTTGCCTGTCGTGGCGATCTTCTTGCGCGTCCCACCAGGTGATCTCATCGGCGCGTTGGGTCACGACGTCACGCGCGACGCCCTGATTGTCAGCATCAAGACGAGCGCGATTGCCCACGCCGCGGTCCTCCTCATCGCAACGCCCGCTGCCTACCTGCTGGCACGCCGGCGCTTCCCCGGCCGCGCTGTCGTGCTCACGCTGATCGAGCTTCCGCTCGTCTTGCCGCCCGCGGTCGCGGGGATAGGGCTGCTCGCTGCGTTCGGCCGCGCCGGGCTTCTCGGCGACCAGCTCGATGCACTTGGCCTCCAGATTCCGTTTACGCAAACGGCGGTCGTGCTTGCCGTCGCGTTCGTCGAGAGCCCTTTCTATTTCCGCGGCGCCATCGCGGCGTTCGAGGCGGTGGACGGGACGTTGGTCGACGCGGCCCGCACGCTTGGGGCCAGTCCCGCGCGCGTCTTCTTCCGGATTGCGCTGCCGCTTGCCGCCGGAGGGCTCGGCGCAGCCTCCGCGCTCGCCCTCGCCCGCGGGCTCGGCGAGTTCGGCGCGACGATCATCTTCGCCGGCAGCCTGCAGGGAGTGACGCAGACGCTACCGCTCGCGATCTACGCGCAGTTCGAACAGGACTTCGACACGGCGCTCGCGATCAGCGCGCTCTTCATCCTCGTCGGTGCGATCCTTCTCGTGACCCTGAAGCTCTTCGGATGGCTTCGCTTCGCATCGATATTTCGCTCCCGCTTCGAGCCTTCGACCTCGAGCTAGCGCTCGAGGCGGGGCCGGAGACGGTTGCGCTCGTCGGTCCGTCCGGCGCGGGGAAGACGTCGGTGCTGCGCGCGATCGCAGGCCTCACCAGGCCGGCGCGAGGCACCATCTTCTGCGGAGACGACATCTGGTTTGACGCCGACCGCCGAGTCGATCGCCGACCGGAGGAGCGTTCGGTGGGCTTCGTCTTCCAGGAATACGCTCTCTTTCCGCACCTGAACGTCGAGCAGAACGTCGCCTTTGGAGGCGTGCGCCCGGACCGGCTGTTGTGGCGCTTGCATATCGAGCACCTCGCCAAGGCAAAGCCGTCAGAGCTGTCCGGCGGCGAGCGCCAGCGCGTCGCGCTCGCACGTGCACTGGCGCGGGAGCCAAGAGTGCTTCTCCTCGACGAGCCGATGGCCGCGCTCGATCCGCACACCCGCGGAAAGGTGCGGGCCGAATTGCACGATCTTCTCCGCGAGCTCGCGCTGCCGGCGCTTCTCGTCACGCACGACTTCGAGGACGCGGCTGCGCTCGCGGACCGTGTCGGCGTGCTCGTCGACGGCCGCCTGCGCCAGCTCGGCACACCTGCGGAGCTCCTGGGGTCCCCGGCGGATCCCTACGTCGCCGAGTTCGCCGGCGCGAACGTCATCGACGGGATCGCCGAGGGCAGCCGCCACGGACTGACCCGATTTCGTTTCGGCGGGGAGCGGGTCGTCTACTCCACGGACGAGGCCCGGGGCCGGGCAGCGCTCGTGCTCTACCCGTGGGACGTGTCGCTCGCCCGCCTGGCCGCAGACGATTCGGCGCTGAACCACCTCGAGGGCGAGATCGTTTCCCTCGTTCAGGTGGGAAATCGCGTCCGCGTGCGGCTGCCGTTCCTAACCGCCGAGATCACCGCTGCCTCGGCGGAACGGCTGGCGCTCAGGCCGGGTGAGCCGGTGGTGGCCAGCTTCAAGGCCACGCAGGCCCGCCTGCTCCCCTCCGATTAGCGACCAGCGACCCCGCTACTGCTAGACCGTTAGCTCCGGCGCGATGCGCTCGGCCAGCGCTTCCGCGACTCCGCGGCCGACCTCGTCCGAGTGCTTCAGCAATGCGCCGAAGTCCCGCTCGGTGATCACGAGCACGCGGACGTCGGTCGTCGCCGTGACTGACGCCGTGCGCGGCATCTTCGTGACGAGCGCGATCTCGCCGAAGAAGTCGCCTGCGCGCATGGTGTTGATGCTCTTGTCGCCCTTCGTCACGTCCGCCTCGCCCTCGAGCAGGACGAAGAACTCGCGGCCGCGATCGCCCTCGAGGGCCATGACCTTGCCCTTGGGAAGGTCGAGCTCGTCCGCGAGGTGGGCGACCTCTTCGAGCCCCTTCTTCGAGAGCTTCGAGAAGAGGGGCACCCTCTTGATCAGCTCGACCTTTCCGTCCTTGCCGAGTCGCATGTGGCGACTGTAACTGCCTTCCGAAGCCTTGGCTACTTTTGGCGAAGTGGAGGTCGTTCCTGCGATTTTCGGGGCGGCGGCCGGCTTGGCCGGTCTCCTGCTGGTGTTCCTCGGCGTGTCGATCGCCGCGTTCCAGTCGTTTGCGGGTGACACGCCTGCGGCCGCGACAGCAGGGTTCCGCCGCGCCGGCGGCTGGATCCTCGGTGCGTTCCTCCTCGGCCTGGTCACGGTCGCCGTCTCATTCGCCTGGCTGCTGTCGCCACACCGGGCGCTGCGCGACCTGGCCGCGGTGCTGTTCGCCATCGAGCTGGCGGCGACCGCTTCGGCCGCGGTCACGACGGCGCGTGCAGTCCTGTGGCGCTGAGCCTCAACAAGCTGAAGCGCCTGGGCGACGCCGGGCTCGTCGACCTCTTCGAGGCGGACCGCAAGCTCTGGACCGCGATGGCGAAGGACGCGCATGCGTACACGAGCAAGTTCGTCCGCGGCTCGGGGAACGCGGTGAGGCCGGACGACGTCGTCCCGACGCTGACGCCTGCGCTCGAAGTGTCGGATCGGCTGCGAACGTATCTCGCGGAGCGCAAGCTGTCCCAGAACTACTGGTACACCTGGTTCGCGGAGCTGATCGTCGATCGACTCTGGAGTGACCTAAACTGAGGGACGTGGCGAAGCTGCCGGATGCGGACGTGCAGGCGAGAGAGTTCATCGACCGAGTCGTCGAGTCCCATCGCAAGAACGGCTACGCCGCGAAGGTCCCGAAGAAGCGTTACGAGCAAGCGGTCGCGCGCGTCGCAGCAAGCTTCCGCGGCCTCACTGACGCGACAAGAGGCAGAGCCGCCTAGGGCGTACTAATCGGCCATGTCCGTGACCGGATCTGGTCGGGGCTGGCTCGTTTCGGGGTCTGACCCTACTAACTGTCTGTCTTCGCCAGGTCGTCGGAGTCAAAACCGTGACATTTCGTCCACAGGCATGGAGCGAAGCGGGTTTCTGTCGCTCAGGTTGCCAGCAGCCGGCGCAGCACGTACCGGAGGATGCCGCCGTGGCGGAAGTATTCGCGCTCGCGAGGTGTGTCTAGACGCACACGTGCCTGGAACTTCTTTCCGTCGGCCCGCACCGTGACTTCGTGCGCGTCGCCGTTCTGTACGCCTTCGACGGCGAACTCTTCGCGTCCCGTCAGGCCCAAACTCGACGGCGTTTCGCCTTCGAGAAACTGCAGCGGCAGGATCCCCATCATCAGCAGGTTCGAGCGGTGAATCCGCTCGTACGACTCGGCGATCACCGCACGCACACCGAGCAGGTTCGGTCCCTTCGCGGCCCAGTCTCTTGACGAGCCGGAGCCGTACTCCTTGCCGGCGATGACGACGAGAGGGGTCCCTTCCTCGAGATAGCGCTGCGAGGCGTCGTAGATCGTCATCTCTTCGCCGCCCGGCAGGTGCACCGTCCAGGTCCCCTCGGAGCCCGGCACGAGCAGGTTCCGCAGTCGCACGTTCGCGAACGTGCCGCGAACCATTACCTCGTGATTCCCGCGGCGCGAGCCGTAGGAGTTGAAGTCCTTGCGCTCGACCCCGTGCTCGACCAGATACTTGCCCGCCGGCGAGTCGGGCTTGATCGCACCGGCCGGCGAGATGTGATCCGTCGTGACGGAGTCGCCGATCATGACGAGGCAGCGCGCGCCGGCGACGTCTTCGACCCTTTCCGGCTCGGGTGACATTCCCTCGAAGTACGGAGGCTGCCGGACATACGTCGAAAGAGGATCCCAGGCGAAGAGATCGCCTTCGGGAATCGGAAGCTCGCGCCAGGCGGGGTCGCCGGTGAACACGTCGGCATAGGTTCGCGTGAACATCTCGCCGCGCACCGCGCGCGTGATCGTCTCCTGAATTTCGTCCGAGCTCGGCCAGAGGTCGCGGAGGTAGACGTCGTTGCCGTCCCTGTCTTGACCAACCGGGTCGTTGACGAGGTCGACGTCCATGCGCCCGGCGAGCGCATACGCTACGACGAGCGGCGGCGAAGCAAGGTAGTTCGCCTTCACTTCGGGATGGATACGCGCCTCGAAGTTCCGGTTCCCCGAGAGCACCGAGCAGACGACGAGGTCGCCCTCGAGGATCGCCTCCGAGATCGCCTCGGGCAGCGGCCCCGAGTTCCCGATGCAGGTCGTGCATCCGTAACCGACCGTCTGGAAGCCGAGCTCGTCGAGATACGCATCGAGGCCTGCCTGCTCGAAGTACTCCGTCACGACCTTCGACCCCGGCGCCAGGCTCGACTTGACCCAGGGCTTGCGGCGCATGCCCAGCTCGACGGCTTTCTTCGCGAGGAGACCTGCGCCGATCATCACCTGCGGGTTCGAGGTGTTCGTGCAGGAGGTGATCGCAGCGATGACGACGGAGCCGTGCTCCAGCTCGAACTCCTCCCCGCCGACAGCAACCGCCATCGGTGTCTGCTGCTCCAGCATCGCCACACCCGCGACGGGCACCTTTACCTCCGGGATCAACTTGCCGTGACCGGGATCGACCGTCGTCGGCGGGTCGCTCGCGGGGAACGACTCCGAGACTGCCTCGTCGTGCTCGTTGCCGTAATCGACGCCGAAGCTCTCCAGTGCGTCGACGAAGGTTTGCTTCGCCTCACGCAGAGGCACGCGGTCCTGCGGTCGCCGCGGTCCTGCGAGCGACGGCTCCACAGTAGAGAGGTCGAGCTCGACGACCTGCGAGTAATCCGGCTCGTGATCGGGGTCGTGCCAGAGCGCGTTCTCCTTGCAGTACGCCTCGACGAGCGCGAGCCGCTCCTCGTCCCGTCCCGTGAGCCGCAGGTACTTCAGCGTCTCGTCGTCGACCGGAAAGAAGCCGCACGTCGCGCCGTATTCGGGCGACATGTTCCCGATCGTGGCCCGGTCTGCGAGCGGGAGTCCGACGAGCCCGTGACCGAAGTACTCGACGAACTTCCCGACCACGCCCGCAGCGCGCAGCAGCTGCGTGACCGTCAGGACGAGGTCGGTCGCGGTCGCGCCTTCCGGCATCGCACCCGTGAGCTTGAACCCGACGACCCGCGGGACGAGCATCGACACCGCTTCGCCGAGCATCGCCGCCTCGGCCTCGATTCCGCCGACGCCCCAGCCGAGGACGCCGAGCCCGTTGATCATCGTCGTGTGCGAATCGGTGCCGACGAGCGTGTCCGGGAACGCCTGGCCGTTGCGCGCCTCGATGACGCGCGCGAGGAACTCGAGATTGACCTGATGGACGATGCCCGTGTTCGGTGGAACGACCTTGAAGTTGTCGAACGCCGTCTGTCCCCAGCGCAGGAACGCGTAGCGCTCCCGGTTCCGCTCGAACTCCAGCTCGGCGTTCCGGAACATCGCACGCGCCGACGCGTACTCGTCCACCTGCACCGAGTGGTCGATGACGAGCTCAGCCGGGAGCTGCGGATTGATCCGCGACGGGTCGCCTCCGAGGTCGGCCATCGCATTCCGCATCCCCGCCAGATCGACCACCGCCGGCACGCCGGTGAAGTCCTGCAGCAGGACGCGGGCGGGGCGGAACGAGATCTCTTCCGAAGGCTCGGCCGTCGGCTGCCAGCGGCGCAGCGCGTCAGCGTCCTCGTCCTCGCCGTGCCGGAGAGCGTTCTCCAGCAGGATCCGCAGGGTGTAAGGAAGCCTCTCCGCTCCCTCGAGCCGGAAGATCTCGTAGGTCCGGCCACCGGCGCTGAGAGAGGAGGGGCTCACACGATCGATTGTATGGAACGGCCTGCGGTTCCAATTTGACGTGGTCTGCCCTTGTCCCTAAAGTCCACCGATTCAGTGGACTAATAAGGAGACGAGATGCGACGAATTAGCCTGGCTTTGCTGATAGCGCTCCTTCTGCCCGCGCTGGCAGCCGGTGCGTCGAAGGACACGAAGCTGACTCTGGTGGCCTACTCGACGCCGAAAGAGGCGTACGGCCAGCTGATCACGGCCTTCCAGAAGACCCAGGCTGGGAACGGCGTCACGTTCTCCCAGTCCTACGCGGCTTCGGGCGAGCAGAGCCGGGCGGTTGCGGCGGGGCTTGACGCGGACATCGTCGCGTTCTCGCTCGAGCCCGACATCACGTCGCTCGTCCAGAAGAAGATCGTCGCATCGAGCTGGAACAAGGACAAGTACAAGGGCATGGTGACGCGTTCGGTCGTCGTGTTCGTCGTCCGTGACGGCAACCCGAAGAAGCTGAAGAGCTGGAACGATTTGCTCAAGCCGGGCGTCCAGGTGATCACGCCCAACCCCTTCACATCGGGTGGCGCTCGCTGGAACGTGATGGCTGCTTACGGTGGCGCGCTCCGCTCCGGCAAGTCGCCCAAGCAGGCCGTCGACTACCTGGGCAAGCTCTGGAAGCACGTCGTCGCGCAACCGACGAGCGCGCGCGAAGGGCTGCAGACCTTCCTTGCGGGCCGCGGTGACGTCTTCCTCGCGTATGAGAACGAAGCGCTCTTCGCACAGAAGAAAGGACAGCCGGTCCAGTTCGTGATCCCGAAGGCGACGATCTTGATCGAGAACCCGATCGCAGTCCCGTCGACCTCGAAGCACAAGGCAGAGGCGAACGCGTTCGTGAAGTTCTTGCGCACGACGGCAGCGCAGAAGATCTTCGCGGACAACGGTTACCGGCCCGTCGTTTCCGCGGCGGCGCGCGGCTTCAACTTCCCGACCCGACCGCAGCTGTTCACGATCAAGTACGTCGGCGGCTGGGCGAAGGTCGAGAAGAAGTTCTTCGACCCGCGCACGGGAATCATGGTTCGCTTCCAGGGATCGAATGGCGGCTAGCGCCGGCACTCTTTCCGCAGCACCCAAGTCCCGGCGCTCCGTTGCGCCGGGACTTTCGATTGGGCTCAGCACGCTCTACCTGAGCCTGATCGTCCTGCTGCCGCTGGCCGCGCTGAGCTGGCGGGCCCACGGCTGGGACGCAGTCTCCACGGCACAGGGGGTCTCCGCGCTCAAGCTCACGCTGGGGCTCTCTCTGGTTGTTGCGCTCGTGAACGCCGTCGCCGGCACGGCGATCGCCTGGTCGCTCGTCCGTGATCGCTTCGTCGGGCAGGGATTCGTGAATGCGCTGGTCGACCTGCCGTTCGCGCTGCCCACGATCGTCGCGGGCCTGACCTTGCTCGCGCTCTACGGCCCGAAGTCGCCGGTCGGAGTCAACGCCGCGTTCACACGCTGGGGTCTTTTGCTCGCGCTGCTCTTCGTGACGCTCCCGTTCGTCGTGCGAACGGTGCAACCGGTCCTTTTCGAGCTGGACCGCGAGATGGAGGACGCCGCCGCTTCACTTGGCGCAGGGCGCGTCACGACTTTCCTGCGCATCATTCTGCCGAGCATCCTGCCCGCGATTCTCTCCGGTGTCGCGCTCGCGTTCGCGCGCGCCGTCGGCGAGTTCGGCGCGGTCGTGCTGATCTCGGGGAACCTCCCGTTCAAGACGGAAGTCGTATCGGTGTACGTCTTCGGCCGACTGGAGAGCGGGGACCCGGGTGGTGCCGCGGCGGCTTCGGTCGTCATCCTCCTGATCTCGTTCGGCGTGTTGCTCGCAATCGGCGGGCTTCGTCGTTGGGTGACGAAGCATGATCGGTAAGTACGCACTCCGTTTATTCTCGCTCGGCTATCTCGCCGTGTTGCTCGTCGCGCCGGTCGGGTACGTCTTCTGGCAGACCTTTGAGCACGGCGTCGGCCCGGCGTGGGACGCGGTCACGACTCCGGACGCCCTGCACGCGCTGAAGGTGACGCTCATCCTCACGGCAATTGCGGTTCCTGCGAACACCATCTTCGGCGTGTTGTGCGCGCTCGCGATCGTCCGTCATCGTTACCCGGGCGCGGGCATCGTCAACGCCGTCGTCGATCTGCCGCTGGCGCTCTCACCCGTCGTCGTCGGTTTGGCCTTGCTGTTGCTCTACGGACGCGGCGGCTGGCTCGGCGGGCACGGGATCGTCTTCGCCTTGCCCGGGATGGTCCTGGCGACGATCTTCGTCTCGTTGCCCTTCGTCGTGCGCGAGGTCGTCCCGGTATTGCGCGAGATCGGGACGGAGCAGGAACAGGCGGCGGCAACGCTCGGTGCGTCCGCTCTGCAGACCTTCCTCCGGGTCACGTGGCCGGCAATCCGGTACGCGACCGCCTACGGGGTGGTGCTGACCACGGCCCGCGCGCTCGGCGAGTTCGGCGCGGTGAGCGTCGTCTCGGGCAGGCTGGCCGGCGAGACGGAGTCGCTCACCCTCTACGTCCAGGATCGGTACCAGTCGTTCGACACCACCGGTGCCTATGCTGCTGCGGTGGTCCTGGCGCTTCTCGCCATGGCGACCCTGCTCCTGATGACCCGACTGAAGCCCAAAGAGGGAACGCAATGATCGCGGCACGAGGCATTGTCAAGCGCTTCGGCGCCTTCACCGCCCTCGACGGCGTCTCCGTCGACGTGCCGACAGGCTCCCTCACTGCGCTGCTCGGCCCGAGCGGAAGCGGAAAGTCCACCTTGCTCCGCGTGATAGCGGGGCTCGAGCAGCCGGACGAGGGCCAGGTCTCGCTCGACGGCGAGGACGTCACGCGCCGGCCGCCGCAGTCGCGAGGCGTCGGTTTCGTCTTCCAGCACTACGCCGCGTTCAAGCACATGACGGTGTGGGACAACGTCGCCTTCGGGCTGACGATCCGGCGCCGCCCACGCAGCGAGATCAAGCAGCGCGTTTCCGAGCTCCTCGATCTCGTCCAGCTCAGCGGCCTCGCGAAGCGGTATCCAGCGCAGCTCTCCGGCGGACAGCGGCAGCGAATGGGCCTCGCGCGTGCTCTGGCCGTCGATCCCAAGGTTCTGCTCCTCGACGAGCCGTTCGGCGCGCTCGATGCACGCGTGCGCAAGGAACTCCGGATCTGGCTGCGGCGCCTGCACGACGAAACGCATACGACGACTGTGATCGTCACGCACGACCAGGAAGAGGCGATGGACGTCGCCGACCGCGTCGTGGTGATGAATGCCGGCCGCATCGAGCAGACGGCGCCGCCCCGGGAGCTCTACGACCATCCCGCCAACGAGTTCGTGATGTCCTTCGTCGGTCCGGTCAACCGGCTTGGTGACGCGTTCATTCGTCCACACGACGTCGAGTTGCTGCTCGAGCCCAACGGTTCGACACAAGAAGCGATGGTGCAGCGCCTCGTTCATCTCGGATTCGAGGTCCGCGTCGAGCTCGTGCGCGACGACGGCGAGACGCTGTCGGCGCAGCTGACTCGCGAGCAAGTGGAAGCATTGGAGCTTCAGCACGGGCAGATCGTGTACGTCCGCCCAATGCGGCAGACGGTCTTCGCCGACGCCGACTAGTGCGGTAGCCAGGCGTCGGGGTTCGACGCCAGCTCTTCGACCGAGAGCGGTAGCTCGCCGCTCGCCAGGTCCGCGATCGTGACGTGTTCCAAGACGGCGCGCAGATTCGCACGGACGGCGATCCACACCTCGCGCAGCCGTTCTGCCGACCCTGCGTACTCGACTTGCTCGGGCCCGATTCCACGCACGTTGGCGATCGGCCCTTCGACTCCGCGAATCACCTCGGCCACGGTGATCTCGTCGGCCGGGCGAGCGAGCCAGTAACCGCCGTCCACACCGCGTTGGCTCCGCACGACGCCTGCGTGTCGCAGGTCGCCGAGAATGTTCTCCAGGAATTTGAGCGGGATCTCCTGCGCCTGTGCGATCCGCTCGCCCTTCACAGGCGCGTCGCCGCCGATGACGGCCAGCTCGATCACTGCGCGCAGCGCGTAATCCGCCTTGGCCGAAACACGCATGCAGACATTGTGGAGATCGGGGCGGCCGCGACTCTCGAGGAGCTGCGGCCGCCCGTGCCTCGATCGTCAGCTAGCCGATGACCGCGACGTAGAACGCGTGATCATCCGGGACACCCGTGCTGTTGCGCGTCTGCACGAAGACGCTGCTCGTGTTGTCGGAGCTGGGGCACGTCCTGCCTTCAGCGCCGCCGCCGCAGGGGCCGGCGGTGGTCTCGCCCCGCTGGTCGCCGGCGTCAGCTGCGTAACCGCCCGATGCGAGAATCGGCTTGCCGGTCACAGCGCTACCGAAGCTCAGAATGTAGGTCCCTGAGCTCGGCTTGGCGGCAAGCGTGATGCCGCCCGACTGCGCGGCGATGCCGCCGTCCGCGCGCACGAGGGCCCACTTCACGGTAGAGCCGCCGGCGCCGCCCGCAGGCCCTGCAGGTCCGGCGGGCCCAGCCGGTCCGGCGGGCCCAGCAGGCCCGACGGGCCCGCGCGGGATCTGGCCCCTCTTGAAGTCGCGCGCGAGCAGGCTGAAGTCCTTCACCTGCACCGTCGTGACGCTGTTCCGCGGCAGCTTGATCGCCGCATACCCGGTGCCGCCGAGCGCCAGCAAGAGCGCCAGGCAGGCAATGACCATCGCAGGCGACGGCCTGAACCTCTTGAGCACACTCATGTAGTTCCCCCTCGCAGTCGTTGTTATGGGCGAATTCGAGCCTTTACCCTAGGAAACGGCTTTTTATAGCCGTGTAAAGGTCGCTGAAAAGGGGGCAAAAGCTCGCTCTTTGCGAGTTTCCGGACGTCTGCCGTTCTTACCTGGTAACGGCGGGTTGTCCTCGCTCCGCGCGCGTCGCGCTGGGGAATCGAGCTGTGCGTCGCCCGCCGACCCCCTTGCCGGGGTGGCACACCGCGAAGAGCAGTGGCAGCTCGTGTCGTGCCTCGCGCCAGGCGGGAATGACGGAGTCGGCGACGAGCGCACCGGTGTAGGTGGCGCGCGGGTATTCGGGCCAGACCGGCTGACGCTCCCCTTACAGGCCTTAATGGGAGCTTAATGGAGCGCAACCGTGCGTTAAGCCTGCCCTCGATAGAACCAGTGCGTGCATCACTTCCTCCACGTCCGAAGCCGCGCCGCCGGGCTCTTCGCCGCCGCTCTCCTGGGCGGCGGTGTTGCGCTTGGCGGCGCGGCCGCGCTGGGGAAGCTCGGTGATCACATGACCGTCATCCGCCAAGAAGCGGTCCTCAGCTCGTCGGCCCCGGTCGCGTTCGCGCAGGGAAAGCGGATGTCGATCAACGAGATCTACCGCGCGTCGGCGCCGGCGGTGGTGCACATCGAGACGACGTCGCGCGTCCGGGAGTCGTCCGACTTCTTCGGGAACCCGTTCGGAGCGAGTCAGACGCAGCGCGCGCTCGGCTCCGGCTTCGTCATCGACAAGGCCGGCCACATCGTCACGAACTACCACGTCGTCCGCGGCGCGAACACGATTCAGGTGAGCTTCTCGAACAACGAGCGCTTCAAAGCGAAGATCGTCGGCGTCGATCCGTCGACCGACAGCGCGGTCCTCCAGGTGCAGGTCAAGTCGCGTGCGCTGAAGTCGTTGCCGCTCGGCAATTCCGACGCGGTGCGCGTGGGCGACCAGGTGATCGCGATCGGCAACCCGTTCGGCCTCGACCGCTCCGTCACCGCGGGGATCGTGAGCGCCGTTCAGCGCCGGATCAGCGCGCCCAACCAGCTCTCGATCTCGCACGTCATCCAAACCGACGCCGCGCTCAATCACGGCAACTCCGGCGGCCCGCTGCTGAACGCAGAGGGCCAGGTGATCGGAGTCAACGCGCAGATCGAGACCGGCGGGCAGAGCCAGGGCAACGTCGGCATCGGCTTTGCAATCCCGATCAACACGGTCAAGGACGTCGTGGCCGAGTTGATCAAGCATGGGAAGGCCGAGCATGCGTTCCTCGGCATCGAGGGCAAGACCCTCCAGTCCAACATCGGGCGGCTCTTCCATCTTCCGGTCAAGAGCGGCGTGCTCGTCGGATCGGTGCGGCCAGGCACAGGCGCTGCGAAAGCCGGACTGAAGGCTGCGACGAGCCAGGTGACCGTCGAGGGGGAGAGCTGGCCTGCAGGCGGCGACGTGATCGTCAAGGCGGACGGTCAGCCGGTGCCGTCGATCGAGCGCCTGGTCGATCTCATTGCGACCAAGAAGCCGGGCGACAGGATCAATCTCGAGGTCGTCCGGGGAACGAGCCGGATCCACATCAACGTCGATCTCGGGCGGCAGCCGTGAGTCTTCGCCGCCCTGACTGGCCCCGAACCCCTGGGGGCCTGCTTCCGCCGGAGCCGTAGGCCAGCACGGCGCGCGGAAGCGCACGAGCGAGAGGCCGGAACGCCTGCCCCGGCCTCTCGCTCTATTCCGGGGAAAGTGCGAAGCACTTTCCCCGGGTTATTAATTAGGGCTTTGCTTCGCTCGTCGGGATCTAGGCCTTCTCTGCCGCCGCTTTCAGGCCCTCGCTGTAGCTGGGATAGACGTGGTGCATGAATGCCAGGTCGTCCACGGTGACGCCGAGCTTGAGCGCCGGAGTGATGCTGCCGACGATGTCGCTCGCGGCACGCGAGACGACGTGGATACCGAGGACGCGCCTGCTGGCCCGGTCGAAGACGATCTTGTAGAGGCCGTGCTTCGCGCCTATGTACTGCGCGCGCGTCACGAGCGGCAACGGATGCTTGACGACGCCCACGACGTGACCCTGCTGCGCAGCCTCGGCCTCGGTGAGCCCGACGCCGCCCAGTTCAGGATCCGTGAAGATCGCGGTCGGCAGCACCGTGTAGTCGGCACGGCGGGAGCTCTCGCCGAACATGTCCTCGACCGCGACGCGTGCCTGGTATTGCGCGATCGGCGTGAGCATCGGGCCGGCTGCGACGTCGCCTGCAGCCCAGATGCCATCGACGTTCGTGCGCAGACGGTCGTCGACCGCGATGCCGCCGCGGCCGACCTCGAGGCCGATGCGACCGGGCTCGAGCTCCTCGACATTCGGCAGGCGGCCCGACGCAAGCAGGACGTGCGACACATGGACGGTGCGGCCCGCGATCGCAGCGTCGATGCCTTCCCCGCTGCGTGCAAAGGAGTCGACCCCGCTGTTCAACACGACGTCGATTCCCTCTTCCTCGAGCACCGCCTGCAGCTCAGCCGCCGCCTCGGTGTCTGAGCGCGCCGCAATCTGCGGGCCCGTGTTCACGATCGTCACACGCGAGCCGAAGCGGGCGAAGATCTGCGCGAACTCGAGCCCGACGGGCCCTGCACCGACGACGAGCAGTGACTCGGGTACCTCTTCGAGCTCGAGCGCGCTGATGTGGTCGATCCATTCGATGTCGTCGATGCCCGGAATCGGGGGGACAGCCGTCCGGCTGCCGGTGGCGACGAGGATCCTGTCGCCGCTCAGCTCCTGATCGCCGACACGGACCGTGTCTGCATCCACGAACGCCGCCGTTCCGGGCACCACTGCGTAACCGGCGTCTTTCAGCGTCTGAACCCAGCTCTGCTGGTCACGGCGAAGCGCGTCCTTCCAGCTGCGGGTTTGCGCAAGCCGGATCGCCGGCTCCGGGAGATCGATGCCGCGCTCCGCGGCGTGATGCCGCACTTCGTGCATCAGCTCGGCCGCGACGACGTAGGCCTTCGTGGGGCGGCAAGCGACGTTGGGGCAGGATCCGCCCCACAGCGTGTGCTCGATCAGCGTGACGCGTGCGCCGTGTTCTTGCGCCGCCTTTCCGGCGCCTGCTCGCGCCGCTGAGCCGGAGCCCAGGACGATCAGGTCGTAGCGCTCGGCGTTCATTCGACCTCCTCCAGGGTGGGCATCGTTCGTTGGGTACCGGCGTAACAATCGTGAGCCCTCGCCGGTCTGTTACAAGAGCATGATGGAGCTTGTCAGCGCTCCGGCAGCGTGCTGCTGATCCGACACCGAAGGGAGACGCCATGCCGATCATCTCTCGAGGGTTCAGAGGTCGAAGGCGTGACGACGCGCCGCGCGACCGCGTTCCGCCCGGCCAGTACGTCACGGACGACTTCCCAGTGCTCTCGGCCGGCCCGACACCGCACACACCGCTGGACCAGTGGGACTTCACGATCGTCGGCGAGGTCGATGAGCGCCGGCGCTGGACCTGGGACGAGCTTCGCGCGTTGCCGAGCGAGACGATCACCGTCGACATCAGTTGCGTGACGAAGTGGACGAAGCTCGACACCTCCTGGGAGGGCGTCTCCGTGGATGCGCTGCTCGACGGGGTCGAGACGTCAGCCGAGTATCTGACCGCTTTCTGCGACGGCGGCTACACCACCAACCTGCCGCTGGCCGACGTCACCGGCGGCCAGGCGTGGATCGCCTTCGGTTACGACGGTGAGCCGCTCGAGCCCGAGCACGGCGGCCCGGCGCGGCTGCTCGTGCCGCATCTGTACTTCTGGAAGAGCGCCAAGTGGGTGCGCGGGCTCCGACTCACCACGACCGACGAGCCAGGCTTCTGGGAGTCGAACGGCTACCACATCTACGGAGACCCTTGGAAGGAACAGCGGTACTGGGGCGACTGAACTGGCACGTCGCGGAGGTTGCGGACGTGTGGCCCGAGACCGATCGGGTCAAGACCCTCGCCCTCGACGTCCAGGACTGGACCGGTCACCGGGCCGGTCAGCATGTCGACGTTCGTCTGACCGCCGACGACGGATATCAGGCCCAACGGAGCTACTCGATCGCGTCTTCGGCCGGGGGCCCTCGCGTGGAGTTGACCGTCGAACGGATCGACGACGGCGAGGTCTCGCCGTATCTGACCGAGGAGGCGCACACGGGAGACCGGTTCGAGTTGCGCGGGCCCGTGGGGGGCTACTTCGTCTGGGATCCGGATCCAGGCGGCCCCGTGCTCCTGGTCGGGGGCGGATCCGGCATCGTCCCCCTCATGGCGATGGCGCGACAGCGCACTGCGAACCACGACGCGGTGCCGACGAGCCTCCTCTACTCGGCGAGATCATGGGAGGACGTCATCTATCGCGACGAGCTCGAGCGGTACGGGAAACGAGGAGACGGCTTGGAGATCGTGTTCACGCTCACGCGCGAACAGCCGCCGGGATGGAGCGGCTACGGGCGGCGGGTCGACCGGGAGCTGCTCGCGGAGGTTGCTCCCGCCGACCTGACTCTGACGTTCGTGTGCGGGCCGACCCCGTTCGTCGAGGCGGTCGCCGAGACGCTCGTGGGACTCGGACACGAGCCGTCGCGGATCAAGACCGAGCGCTTCGGCCCGACAGGAGGATGAGATGGAAGCACTGAGGCTCGACGGGAATGCGGCGGCAGGGCTTCTCAGCGAGGTATTCGCAGCCGAGGTGACGACGGCCGTCGGCACTTGCGACGGCTGCGGATCGGCCGAGGCGGTCGGCGCGATCCACGTCTACCTGGCGGCCGGAACTGTTCTGCGTTGTCCGCACTGCGAGGCCGTGGTGATGAAGGTCGTCACGGACGGCGAGCGCATCTGGATGGACCTGCGCGGCCTGCGCACCCTGGAGCTCGCCCCCTAGCCGGCTTGTTCTGGTCGCCGCGCGGGCGACGGTAAAGTCAATCGATGCAGCAGCTGCTCTCGCCGCAGGATGCGAGGCTCGTCGAGCGGCTGCGGGCGGGCGACGAGGAGGCCTTCGTGGAGTTGATTCGCAGCCTCAATCCGTCGCTCCTGCGCGTCGCGCGAATGTTCGTGCCCACCTCGGCACTGGCAGAAGACGTGGTCCAGGAAACGTGGCTGGCGGTCTTGAACGGGATCGACCGCTTCGAAGGCCGATCCTCGCTCAAGACGTGGATCTTCCGCATCCTCACGAACACGGCGAAGACCCGAGGCGAGCGAGAGCGGCGGTCGGTTCCATTCTCGGCTCTCGACACGGAGCAGGGTGGCTTCGAGCCCGCTGTCGAGCGGTCGCGCTTCACGGGGACGGGCCACTGGGCAGTGCTGCCGCGCGCGTGGCCCGAGGACCGGCTCTTGTCGAAGGAAACTCTGTCCGTGGTCGAGCGGGCGATCGAACGTCTCCCGCCGAGCCAGCGAACAGTCGTCACCTTGCGGGATGTCGAAGGGTGGACCGCCGACGAGGTCCGTAACGCTCTCGAGCTCTCGGAGACCAATCAACGAGTGTTGCTCCACCGCGGCCGTGCCAAGGTGAGGCAAGCACTCGAGCAGTACCTATCGGAGGAACAATGAGCGTCGCACTGGCCCATCTGAACTGTCTGGAGCTCGTCGAGCTGGTCACGGCGTACCTCGAGGGCGATCTGTCCTCTGGCGAGCGCAAGCGGTTCGACGCGCACCTTGCGGCCTGCGACGGCTGCACGACGTATGTCGAGCAGATGAAGCGCACGATCGAGCTCACCGGCACGCTGCGGGTGGACGACCTGACGCTGCACGCCGAGGAGACACTGCGACGTGCGTTCCGCGACTGGAAGGCTCAATAAGGGGCCCGGGTGGGCGCGCAACGAGGCGCGCCCGGCACCTGGCCCGACTGCGGCTGCGGGCCAAGCTGCCCGGACCCCGGCTCCTAGAGTGCCCGAAGACGGCTCTGCCTGACGGGTAGCCTTTTGGCGGTGGAGGAGGGGCGGATCGAGCCGGGACACGGCGTTCTGGCGGACGCGGAGCTCATCTGGGAGGAGGAGCTCTGGAGGGACGACGACGCCGGCGACCGCAGCGGCTGGTTCTGCGTGCGCACGAATCCGTTTCCCTGTCCGGCGGCCGGCTGCACGTTCGTCGCCGGCTTCATGACCGCAGCGCATTTGATCCTCGTCTGGGAACGGCGCGACGACCCGAACTTGCTACATCACGCCCAACGTGCCAAGGAGGTCGGGCGCAACCCGCGCATCCAGGCGTACGAGCCGTCCTACGGGCCGAGCGCGTCGTACTACGCCTGGGAAGCCGCCGGCGGCCCGGTCCACGGCGTCAGGGCGAGGTGATCGAGCAGAAGTTCGGGCGTTCCTTGACGGTCGGAGTCGAGGAGGAGCTCTGGATCGTCGACGCGGAGTCGCTGGAGCTCGTGCCCGCGGTCGAGACGCTCGTCGCCGGGGCGGAGGCGCGCAACCTTCCGGGCACTCTGAAGACCGAGCTGCACGCGTCGGTCGTCGAGCTGGCGACCGACGTGAGCGACACGGCGGACCAGGCGCTCGAGCGTCTGATCGAGTTACGCCGCGCGGCGCGCCAGATCGCCGCGCAGAACGGGTACGTCGTCGCCGCGGCGGGGTCGTATCCGACGAGCGTGCCCTCGGAGCAGATGATCGCGCCCGTCGATCGCTACCGCGATTTCGTCGAGTACGCCGGCCCGTCGGCGCGGCGCCAGGGCGTCAGCGGCTTGCACATCCACATCGGCATGCCCGATCCTGAGACATGTTTCCGCGTCATGGAGAAGATTCTCCCCTGGCTCCCGTTCGTGCTCGCCATCTCTGCGAACTCCCCGTACTTCGAGGGGCGCGACACCGGGATGCTCTCGATCCGCGCCGAGGTGCTCGGCTTCCTGCCGCGACACGGCGCACCGCCGGCGTTCCGCGATTATCCGGAGTGGGAGCGTTTCGTCGAGCGGATGGCGGCGACAGGGCTGGCGAACGACTACACGAGCTTCTGGTGGGACGTTCGCCCGCATCCGCGGTTCGGAACGCTCGAGGTTCGTGCGCCGGACCAGGCGACCTCGGTCGAGCAAACCGGCGCGATCGTCGGTCTGGTGCATGCGCTCTGCGAGTGGGCGATCGCATCGCCGCCGCGGCCGTTCGCACCCGCCGAGCGTGGTGTCTACGAGCAGAACCGCTGGGCTGCCTCGCGCTTCGGACCGCACGGGAAGCTCGTTCATCCGGACCGCGACGAAGCGCTCACCGTCGCTGCGCTGGCGCGCGAGCTGCCCGTTCCCCTGCGCGGCCTCGACCCGGAGACGTGCGAGGCCGACCTACAGCTCGAGGTCGGCCGTGCCGACGGCCTGCCGGCTGTTTGCGCAGATCTCGTGGAGCGGTCGGTAGCGTAGGACCATGGCTGTCATCACCGAGACGATCCAGGTCAGCGGGATCCGCTGCGAGCGCTGCGTGATGCGGCTCGCGAAGGTGCTCGAAGGGCACGAGGGCCTCGAAGAGGCCAACGCCAATCTGATGGGCCAGGTAACGCTCGCGTGGGATGACGAGCGCACGAAGCGCGAAGAGCTGCTCGGCGCGATGGCGCGCGGCGGCTTCCGCGAAGTGGCCTAGCCCGGAATGTGTGTGGACAACCGTACGTTTACGCCGAGAAGGCCTTGGTAGGGTGGCCCGGCATGAGCGAGACCACACGGGAGCCCGACGCAAGGCAACTGGCGACTGAAGCGCGCGACCGTGTGCGCTTCGAGGAGGACGCGCTTGCTTTGTCGGATCAGGTCTATCGAGTGGCCCGCCACCTCGTCGGCTCACGCGAGGAGGCCGAGGACTTGACACAGGAGACGTACGCACGCGCGTTTCGCAGCTGGCAGTCGTTCACGCCCGGCACGAACCTGCGCGCCTGGCTGCTGCGAATCCTGACAAACCTGAACATCGACCGCGGCCGCAAGCAGCAACGCACGCCCGACACGCAACCGCTCGAGGAAGGCGACTACTTCCTCTACAACAAGCTCGAGGCGTCCGGTGACGGGGCGAGCGACGAGGACCGCGTCGTCGAGCGCCTCTCGCAGAACGACGTCGTGGGCGCCCTCTCGGAGGTGCCGCACGACTTCCGCGACGTCGTGGTCCTCGTGGACATCGGCGACTTCACCTACGCGGACGCCGCGCAGATCCTCGACATCCCGATCGGCACGGTGATGTCGCGCCTGCACCGCGGCCGGCGTATCCTGAAGCAGGCCATGGCCGAGTCTGCGGTAGGAGGCGAGGAGTCATGACGGCTTACGATCCCTGCGCGCACTGCGAAGAGGTGATGCAGCCCTACATGGACCGCGTCATTACCGATACGGAGCGCGCGGAAGCGGAGGCGCATCTGGATGGGTGCTCTTACTGCCGCAAGCGCTACCGCTTCGAGGAGAGGCTCCGGCAGTTCGTACGCCAGGCGGTGCAACAGGAGCCGATGTCGGTCGAGCTCAAGACGAAGCTCGCCGGTCTACGTACGCCGCTGCAATAGCGTCGCAAAGGATCGGCTCGCGCGCAGCGCGAACCGGATCTCGCGCCGTCATTCGCCCGGGCCGCGTGCCGGGCCGACGATGACGTAGAGCTGGCATGCGCCCGTGCCTCCCGGAAGCGCTTGTGTCGGCACGCCCAGTTGCTTCGCCAGCCGGAAGGCCACGCCTTCGCACTTCGGCGGGAAGTACACCGCCGTCTGTGGATACGTGAAGTTGTCCGCGCGGCCGACCTTCTTGATGCTGTAGCCGAATGCGCCGACACGGCTCGCCACCTGTCGCGTGTAGTTGATGTCGCCGCTGCCGTTCAGGACGTTGACCGCGACGCGCCACGGCGGTGGCAGAATCGCGTTCGGGCCCCCTTGCGTTCGCTTGCCGCCCGAGCGTGGAATCAGGAGCAGTGTCGCGAAGACCGCCAGAGCGATCACGACGCCTCCCACGACCAGCAGACGGGCAAGCGGGTTTCGCTCGACCGGTTGGGGCGGAACAGGTAACCCGGCGAGCTCGCGCGCTTCGCGGTTGTCCAGACCGAGCGCCGTCGCGTACAGGGCAGTTGCGATCAGCGCATCGTCCGGCTTCGGGAAGCGATAGACGCGGCCCTCCTCGAGCCAGCGAACTTCTTCGGCCGTGATGCCGGCGCGGCGGGCCGTCTCCTCGACGGTCAGCTGGCGGTGCAGCCGGGCGCGGGCGAGCGGCGATTCCTCGCCGGTCGGCTCGAGTGGGTGGACGAGCTCCATGCTCGACCACATTCTGGTCTCGGGGGCGGCCATCCTTCCTTTCTCGCCGCTTGTCGGCGCCGTTTTAGGAGGACGTGGGGGCTTCGCCTCCGCGTCCGTTTAGCTCATCGGCAAAATCGACGTCTCCTGGAGGATCGAGGTCGTCGCAGGGCACCAGCTCGGCGGGCAGCAAGCGCAGCCCTTCGTCCGGCACGTCGCTCCAGGAGGTGCGTGCAAGCAGGAGGGGATGAAGCCGGATGCCGGCGTAGGTGGCGGCAACTCGCTGGGCACCGCTCTCGCGCCACGCGGCGACGACGCGGTCGACGGCACGTGGATCGAGCGACGGCCCGTCTGCGAGAACGACCACCGCAGCCTCGGTCTCTTCACCGAGTGCAGCGAGACCACAGCGGAGCGACGCTCCTGGGCCGCGGTGCCAATCAGGGCAGCGCACGAACCGCGCTGTGCTCTCGACGTCGTGTGCGCCGAGCACGACGACGATGTCCCCGATCGCGTCGCTCGAGCGCACCCGTTCGAGAACCGGCTCGAGCAACACCGCTTGCTTCGGAGAGCCGAAGCGGGTCGACGCCCCTGCCGCGAGCACGACGGCCGCGATCATCTCCCGTACGTTATGGCGTGACGGTCATCCGCTGCACGATGACCTTACGCGTGGGACGCTCGTTGGCAGGGTTGCCGAGCTTGCCGATTCGCTCGACGACGCGCAGGCCTTTCGTGACGGCTCCCAGGATCGCATACTGGGGCGGGAGCCCCACGTCCGCGCCGGTGACCACGAAGAACTGGCTCCCTGAAGTACCGGACGGTTGAGTCGCGGTTTTCGCCATCGCCACCACGCCCTTGGTGTACGTCGCGTCGGCAGGCGGGACGTCTCGGACCGTGTACCCGGGACCGCCTTTGCCGGTCCCGGTCGGGTCGCCACCCTGGATGACGAAGCCCGGCACGATTCGGTGGAAGCCCGTCCCGTCGAAGAACCGTTTGCGAACGAGTGCGGCGAACGACGAAGTCGTGCACGGCGAGACGCGTACGTCCAGCCGAATCTCGAACCGGCCGAAGTTCGTGAGGACGTCGACCGTGTAGGTCTTCGACGTGTCGAGCAGCGGAAACGTCACCTGCTTGCCCATCGTGGGACAGGGCGTCGCGGCCTCAGGCTTGGCGCCGCCTCCCCCGCACGCAACAAGCGTGCAGATCGCGAGGCCCAGTGCCGCCGCCACGGCGGGCTTCGCCCGTCGTGGCTTCCCAGCGCCCAGGGAGATATCTCGCCGTGAAGTCATCATGGCTCGCGCGTAGCGCGAGCCGGACTTTACGGCGTTACGAGCGCGAGCCGGACTTTACGGCGTCGATTGCTCGCCGGACGAGGGCGCGGGCGATCTCGACCTTGTAGGCCGTGCCCGGAAGAGGCGTGACTTCCTCCAGAGCCGAAGTCGAGTCGAGCGTCCAGGGAATCGGAGCTACTCCGGCGACAGCGATCTGAATCTCGTTGCCGAAACATGCCGCGGCGACGCCGACGATCGGGAACGACCACTTCCTGCGGTCCATCGCCTTGAGGTAGGTGGACGCAGCGGGCGCCGGGACCTCGATCTCGAGGATCAACTCGTCGGGTGCGAGCGTCGTCACGTTGCGGTCGTCTTCGGTCGGCAAACGGTAGAGCTCCGCGACCGCAACTTCACGCCGCGTCGTTCGCAGGGTCGCGCGTAGAGCGAGCAGCGCCGCGGCGACGTCTGACGGGTGAGCGGATGCGCATCGCTCGTTGCCGACGATCGCGTGCTCGCGGTGGGCGCCGTCTCTCGCGAAGCACTTCTCGCCGCCGTGCAGCCAGCAGTCGAAGCCGAGCCGCCAGTACCAGCAGCGCGTCGCCTGCAGGAGGTTGCCGCCGATCGTCCCCATCGAGCGTAGCTGCGGCGAAGCTGCCTGCGCGCACGCCTCCCGCAGCACTTGAGGGATCTGCGCGTCGACCTCGAGCTCTGCCAACGTCGTCCCCGCGCCTATGCGGGTCCCGGCGATCCCGCGCGGGACGACATCGCGTATGTCCACGAGCGTGTCGGCTCGGATCAGGCCGTCCCGCATCAGCGGCACGAGCTCGGTGCCGCCCGCGAGGGCGCGCGAGCCGTTGCCGAGCGCGCGGGTCGCTTCCTCGGCGCTAGACGGCCGCAGCAGCTCCACGCTGCTCCTTCTCACGCGCCTCGGCCTCGCGCAGGGCGCGCAACATCTCCTCGCGCGTGATCGGCAGCGAGCGAATCTCCGCTCCGGTGGCGTCGCGGATGGCGTTCGCGATCGCGGCGGCAACCGGGACGATCGGCGGCTCACCGAGGCCCTTCGAGCCGAGGTTCGTCAGGTGCTCGTCCGGAATGTCGACGAGGTCGGTGACGATCTCCGGGACATCCGCGATCGTCGGCATGCGGTAGGCGTCGAGCGAGCGGGTGAGGATCGAGCCCGTCGCCGGATCGTCGATGCGCTCTTCCGACAGCGTGTGCCCGATGCCCTGGATGATCCCGCCCTCGACCTGGCTCTCCGCACCGAGCGCATTGATCACCCGGCCGACGTCATGGATCGCGACGATCTTGTCGACGCGAACCTCTCCGGTCTCGACGTCGACGGCGACCTCTGCAACCTGGACGCCGAACGTCAGGACCTGCATGCCGGCCGGGTTCGGCCCGCGTGCTCCCTGGCCGAGAATCTGACCGCTCTCGAGCAGGCCCGTGACCTCGGTGAGGGGCCACGAGCCCCCGTCGGCGGACACGATCTGGCCGTCTCGAAGATCGAGCACTCGCTCTTCGAGGTGGAATCGCTGCGCCGCTATCTCGATGATCTGGCGCTTGGCGTCCGCCGCGGCCGAGCGCACGGCCGGCCCCATCGACGGCACGGTCGACGAGCCTGCAGAGATCGATGCAAACGGTCCTCGAGCCGAGTCGCCGAGGGAGACCTGCACGTGGTCGAGTGGAATCCCGAGCTCTTCCGCGGCGATCTGGGCCATGGCCGTGCGCGTGCCGGTGCCGATGTCCTGCATCGCCGTGACGACCTGGGCGCGGCCGTCGGAACCGACGCGGATCCACGCGTACGAGGGCGGGCCGCCTCCTCCGTACCAGATCTGCGAGGCGAGACCGATGCCGTGCTTCCACGGCCCGCGGCTGCGCGCGCGAACCTCGTCGCGCTTCGCCCAGTGCGGCTCCGCGCGGCGGTAGCACTCGGCGAGGTTCTTCGACGAGAACGGGCGGTCGTCGGTGCGGTCGGAGTCGGCGTAGTTGCGGCGCCGTAGCTCGAGCGGGTCGATACCGAGCTTCACCGCGAGCTCGTCGAGGAGGCATTCGAGCGCGAACGTGCCCTCGACGAAGCCGGGCGCTCGAAAAGCGGCCATCGGCGGCAGGTTGAGCTTCGCCGGATACTGCGTCGTGCGCACGTTGTCGCACGCATAGAGCATCTTCATCGGGCCTTCCGTCGTGGCGGACCAGCCCGAGAAGCCGACGGCGTTGACGAAGTCACCGCCGAGCGCGACGAGCGTCCCGTCCGACGTCGCGCCTGCTGTCAGCCTCTGGATGGTTGCGTTGCGATTGCCGGCAGCGACGTTCTCCTCGCGCCGAGTGAGCGCGCACCTGACGGGACGCCCTGTTCTCTTCGCGAGCTCGGCCGCGATCGGGGTGTAGTCGCCGGGACTGTTCTTGGCTCCGAAGCCGCCGCCCATCGCGTGACAGATGACGCGGACCTTGTCGGGTGGCAGGCCCAGGTGGGCGGCCATCGAGGCGCGAATCCCCCAGATGTACTGGGTCGAGATGTAGATGGTGATGCCGTCGTCCTCCCATTGGCAGACGGCCTGATGCGTCTCGAGCGAGTTGTGGACCACGACCTGCGTCCGGTACTCGGCTTCGACGACCACGTCTGCCGCTCCGAGCCCGCGCTCGAAGTCACCGCGCTCGTACCTGGCCACGTCCGAGACGAACGACTCCTGTCGCACCGCCTCGTCCGGGTCGAGCAGCGGCACGAGGACATCCCATTCGATTGCGATCCGCTCGACAGCCGCCTGCGCCTGGCCGAAGGTGTCGGCTGCGACCGCAGCTATCGCATGGCCGACATAGGCCGGCTCTTCGGTGAGCTGGTCGAGGTCGGCCGGGCCGATCGCCGCGCGGACGCCCGGCGCGTTCAGCGCGGTCTCCAGGTCGATAGAGTTCACGCGCGCGCGCGCGTAGGGGCTACGAAGCACCGCCGTATGGAGCATCGCGGGCAACTGCAGGTCGGCCGTATACGGCGCCTCCCCGCGGACGCGCATTAAGCCGTCGACGCGGGGGACCTTTCGTCCCACGGTCGCGAGCGGTCCTGCGGGCCACTGGTCGAGCGCGTCCTCGTCGACCACGATCCAGACTTCTTCGTAGCGTCCTTCGACTTCCTTTTCGGTGCGGATCAGTCTTGCCAAGTTCTGATTGCCTCCTCGATCTTCGGATAGGTCCCGCAGCGGCAGATATTCCCGGACATCGCGTGGCGGATCTCGTCCTGGGACGGGCTCGGGTTCGCCTCGACGAGCGCGGCGGCCGAAACCACCTGACCGGGCGTGCAAAAGCCGCATTGCACGGCGTCGGTGCGAACGAACGCGTGGACGAGGGGATGGTCGCGCAAGCCTTCGATCGTGGTCACCTCCCGATTGCCGACCGTGTGGACGAGCGTGATGCAGGAAAGCGTCGGCACGCCGTCGAGTTGCACGGTGCAGGCGCCGCAGTGACCTTCGCCGCACGCGACCTTGGTACCCGTGAAGCCGAGGTCCTCTCGCAGCACCTGCGCGAGCGAGCGGCCGACCGGCGCGTCGTACGAATGCGTCTCGGCGTTGATGCGCAGCTCAGGCAGGTGTCGTCACCGCCACGATGTCCGCCAGATGGATGAGCCGGAAGGTCGCGCGGGTGTGCGCCATTCGGTCCCTTTCGTCCCCATCTTCCGGGAGTGTCAACCACATGGCTTCTGCGACGGTCAGGAGCTCTCGGATCTGCTCGAGCTCTTCCCGATGCCCGTTCGCCCGGTCGTCGCAGGCGTTCAGCGCCAGGCCGAGCACGCCGATTCGATCCTGCTGTCTCGTCCACAGCAGCGGTGTCGCCATCGACAGGTACTGGTGGATCCGCGCCAGCGACATCGGTTGCGAGAAGGTGTCGCTGCCTTTCGGCGCGGAGGGCTCGAGTGCGGGCTCGCCGTTCGCGATGCGATTGGCGTTGCCCGCGAGCACTCCGCGGACCTGTTGGTGGTTCAGCTGCGCGAGCCGCGCGGTGCGCAATGAGATCAGCAGCGACGCCGGTTGCTGTCCGTAGGGATAGTCCGATGCGTAGACGACCTGCTCCGGCCCGACGAGCCGGTAGAGGCCGAGCAGGTCGAGCGGGCTCCAAACGGAGGTGTCGAAGAAGACGCCGGCTTTCCCGCCGAGCCGGTCTGCAAGCGCCGCGAGATCGGCGATGCCCGCGTGGGCGACGATCAGTTGCGCCTCCGGATAACGGTCGGCGACCCGCGCCAGGTCGTCCGCGATCGGCGGCAGGCCGCGGCCGCCGTGGATCAGGATCGGAACCTTGCGGTCGGCGGCGAGCTCGAAGATCGGGGAGAGGCGCTCGTCGTTCAGGAGGAACTTCTGTGCCCGGGGGTGGAGCTTGATGCCCTTGGCGCCGCGGTCCAGCATCCGCGTCGCTTCGCCGATCGGATCTTCTGCGAGATCCAGCCGGACAAAGGGGATCATTCTCCCCTTCGAGCGCTTGCCGAACTCCAGCGTCCTGTCGTTGCCGGCCCGGAAGCCGGGATGCCGGTCGGGCTCGTCCAGGCAGAACATGAAGCAGCGGGAGATCCCGTATTTGTCCATCCCGCGCTCGAGATCCTCGTAGATCCCGACCATGCCGTCGATGTCGGTGCCGAGATGCGTGTGCGCGTCGAAGATGTCGGCGTCCTCGGGGAGTTCCCTGCGCAGCTCATCGTCCCACTGGGCCATCAACTTCTGGGCACGCTGCGGCGCGTCGTCCACGCTTTGGAGTCTATTCAGAGGCGCGTAGCGCCTGTCCGCGAAGCGGACCAGGGGAAGGGGTCCGGGGAAACCGGGAGGTTTCCCCGGCTCATGCCCAGGACGCCACGCGTTTGCGAGTTAGGATTCGCCCGTGCCCGACGTGCTGATCTACGGCGACACGATGCGCTCGCCCGAGTTGCGCCACGAGGTGCCGGTGCCGATCCCGGATCCCTTCCTCTATGCGGAGAAGGGCGACTGGCGGATCGCGATCCTCCACTCACTCGAGATCCCGCGCGTGCGAGAGGACGCGCCCGAGCTGGAGATCGTCCCCCTCGAGGAGCTCGGCTCCGACGAGCTCTTCACGCAGGGCTTGCAGGGCTGGGAGGTCATGCTCGAGCTGGCCCTCCGAGCGTGCCGCCGGCTCGGGATTGAGCGCGCGACCGTTCCCGAGAGCTTTCCGGTCGGGCATGCCGACCATCTCCGTGCGAACGGGATCGAACTGGTCGTCGAGCGCGACCTCTTCGACAACCGACGCCGCTCCAAGAACGAGACCGAGTTGCGCGGGATTCGCAACGCGCAGAAAGCGTGCGAAGCGGCGCTCGACGCGTCGCGCGAGTTGCTGCGGCGCGCGCAACCGAACGGCGCCGGCCTCGAAGTCGACGGCGAGCCGCTCACCTGCGAACGCGTGAAGCGCGTGATCGAGGACGTCTTCGCCGATCACGAGGTCGAGGCCAGCGAGATGATCGTGTCGCACGGGCCGCAGACGGCCGTCGGCCACGAGATGGGCTCGGGCCAGATCGCGCCGAACGAGCCGATCGTGTTCGACCTGTTCCCCAAGGACAAGGCCACAGGTTGTTACGCCGACATGACGCGCACGTACGTCGTGGGCGAGCCGTCCGACGAGGTGAAGGAGTGGCACCGGCTCGTGAAAGAGGCGCTCGACACCTCGACTGCCGGCGTCAAGCCGGGCGTGAACGGCCGCAAGCTCTACGAGGAGGTCTGCGAGATCTTCCACGGCGCCGGCTACAAGACGCAGCTCAACAAGGAACCGGGCGAGGTGCTCGAAGACGGGTTCTTCCACGGCCTGGGTCACGGCGTGGGCCTCGAGGTGCACGAGCTGCCCTCGATGGGCCGGATCGGGCACGACCTCGTTCCGGGCGACGTCGTCACGATCGAGCCGGGGCTCTATCGCTCCGGGTACGGCGGCCTGCGTCTCGAGGATCTCGTCCTCGTCACGAAAGACGGCTACGAGGTCCTCACGGATTACCCGTACGGCCTCACGCCTTAGTGGTCGGATCGGCCCCATCCGGCGGCCCCCGGCCCACGATCACGCTGCGCGATCCTGCGTCCTCAGTCGCACCCGGGCAATCCAGCCCGGGCGCTCCCTGCGTCCTTGTCTCGCTTGGTGCTCGTGACCCGGGCATCCGCCAATGGAACCGACCCGACCACTGACCAACACCATCGACACGATGCTCCTCGAGGAGCGTCGCTACGCGCCGGACCCTGAGTTCGCGCGGGAGGCAAACGCCCAGCCTGAGATCTACGAGCGCGACTGGGAGGAATTCTGGGAGACCGAGGGCCGCAACCGCGTCACGTGGTTCGAGCCCTTCTCGAAGCTCTACGAGTGGGAGCCGCCGTACGCGAAGTGGTACCTCGGGGGCAAGCTCAACGTCTGCTTCAACTGCGTCGACCGGCACATGGAGGCAGGCAACGGCGACAAGGTCGCGTACTTCTGGGAGGGCGAGCCCGAGGAGGACCGCCGCACGATCACGTTTGCCGACCTCCAGCGGGAGGTCGTGCGCTTCGCGAACGCGCTGAAGAGCCTCGGCGTCGAGAAGGGGACGCCGGTCGGCATCTACATGGGGATGGTTCCTGAGCTGCCTGTCGCGATGCTCGCCTGCGCGCGACTCGGCGCGCCGCACACGGTGGTGTTCGGAGGCTTCTCGAGCGAGGCGCTCTCGGATCGCATGAACGACATGGAGTGCAAGCTCCTGATCACGCAGGACGAAGGGTGGCGCGCAGGCAAGAAGGTGCCGCTCAAGCTGAACGCAGACGAGGCTGTGGCACAGGCCCCGACGGTGCGGAAGGTCGTCGTGCTGCAACGAACAGGCGATGAGGTCCCGTTCGACGCAGCACGCGACGCCTGGTGGCACGAGCTCGTCGAAGGGCAGGACGACGATCCTGCCTCCGCGCCTCCCGAGCCGATGGACGCCGAAGATCTGCTCTATCTCCTGTACACGTCAGGTACCACTGCGAAGCCCAAGGGGATCGTGCACACGACTGCCGGTTACCTCGTCGGCGTCGCCGCGACGCACCACTACATCTTCGACGTCAAGCCGGACTCGGTCTACTGGTGCGCGGCCGACGTCGGCTGGGTGACGGGGCACAGCTACATCGTCTACGGCCCGCTCGCGAACGGGACGAGCGGCGTGATCTACGAGGGTGTCCCGAACTACCCGAATCCCGAGCGCTGGTGGGAGATCATCGAGCGCTACAAGGTCGACATCCTGTACACGGCGCCGACTGCGATCCGCTCGCACATGAAGTGGGGCCCTGAGCACGCCCAGAAGCACGATCTCTCTTCGCTGCGCCTGCTGGGCAGTGTCGGCGAGCCGATCAATCCCGAGGCCTGGGTTTGGTACCGCGAGCACATCGGCGGCGACCGCACGCCGATCGTAGACACCTGGTGGCAGACAGAGACCGGCATGATTCTGATCACGCCGCTGCCCGGAGTGACGACGACCAAGCCGGGATCGGCGACGAAGCCGTTCCCCGGGGTCGACGCCGGCGTCTACAGCGAGAGCGGCGAGGAAGTCGGGCCGGGCGGCGGGGGCTATCTCGTGCTGAAGCGACCGTGGCCCGCCATGCTGCGCGGCATCTACAAGGACGACCAGCGCTTCCGTGACACGTACTGGTCGAAGTACGACGGCGTCTACTTCGCCGGAGACGGTGCGAGGATCGACGAGGACGGAGACTTCTGGCTGCTCGGTCGTGTCGATGACGTCATGAACGTCTCCGGCCATCGCATCTCGACGATCGAGGTCGAGAGCGCGTTGGTCGACCACAAGAGCGTGGCCGAGGCGGCTGTCTGCGGCCGCAGGGACGAGCGGACCGGCCAGGCGATCGTGGCCTACGTGACGCTCAAGGGCGGCGAGCAAGGCAGCGTCGAGATGCTCGAGGAGCTGCGGAACCACGTCGCCAAGAAGATCGGTCCCATCGCGAAGCCGGCAAACATCGTGTTCACGCCAGAGCTTCCCAAGACGCGCAGCGGCAAGATCATGCGGCGTCTGCTTCGGGACGTGGCTGAGGAACGCACGCTCGGCGATACCACGACGCTGGCCGATCCGACGGTCGTCGAGGAGATCAAGGAACGCGCGGCGACCGGCGCCGCGGAGGAATAGATCAGCTTGTTCCGGCGCAGGCGGCCGTCGCCCGCCTGATCGCTCTCGCAACCCGCGGAACCGCCCGTCCCGTGCGCGCGATGCGGGCGAAGTCCTGAGTCGACACGCTGTTCGAGAGCTTGTCGATCACACAGGCGCAGTAGTCCCTTTTCGCGGCGTTCCCCTGCATGCAGCTTCGCATGAAACTGCCGATCACCCTCGGCGAGTAGCGGTACTTGCCGCCGACGGTGATCTGGGTCTTCGTGACCGTCGTGGTTGTGGTCGGCGTCGCCACCGACTTGCCGCCGCTGCCGCACCCGGCCGTCACGAGCGCGAGACAGGCTGCGCCGACGAGATACCGCACGGTCAGGCGAGCAGCTTCTCGAACCGGTCCGGATCGTCGAACGGGCCGATCACCGCGAGATTCAGTCCCTGCTTCTCGATCACGTCGCCGGCGACGCGGGCCACGTCGTCGGCTGTCACCTTGTCGAGCTCGGCGATGATCTCTTCGGGATCCGGCGTCCTGCTCTCCAGCACCTCACGACGAAGGCCGAACATGATCAGGCCCTGCGACGTCTCGAGCTGGAGGACGAACCGACCCTTCGCGAAGCTCTTGGCTTTCTCGAGCTCTGCGGCCGGCACGGGCTCTTCGGCAATCTTGCGCAGCTCCGCTGCGACCGTGCTGACCGCATCGTCGATCCGTTTGATGTCGACGCCCGCTTGTGCGTAGAGCGAGCCGGCGTCCGTATAGCTGTGGTTCAACCCGTAGACGTAGTAGGCAAGGCCGCGGCGCTCCCGGACCTCCGTGAAGAGACGTGACGACATCCCCCCGCCGAGCACCGTCGAGAGCACCTGCAGCACGTAGCGATCGGGATGCTCGAGCGGGTAGCTGTGCACGCCGAGGCAGATATGCGCCTGGTCGGAGGCCTTCGTGTGCACCTTGACGTGCGGGTGGTCGTTGGTATCCACCTTGACCGGCTCGGGGCGGCCCGTTTCCGCCTCTCCCAAGTCGCCGAGCAGCTCCTGGACGCGCTCGTGCAGGTCGTCGCCGATCTTCCCACCGACGCCGACCACCATCCTGGAAGGTCTGTACCAGTGATCGACGTAACCGTTGAACGTCTCGCGCTCTGCGCCGCGAATCGTCTCCTTGCGGCCGATGATGTCCCACCCGAGCGGCTGGTCGTCGTAGAGCAACTCCTCGTATACACCGCCGATGAAGTCGCGCGGCGTGTCGTAGTACATGTTCATCTCCTCGATGATCACGCCCTTCTCACGCTCGATCTCGTCCGGATCGAACTTCGAGTGGCGCAGCATGTCGACGAGCACGTCCAGGGCGATGTCGCGGGACTCCGCCGCGCACTTGACGTAGTAGCCGGTGTACTCCTTGCCGGTGAAGGCGTTGAACTCGCCGCCGATGCCGTCGATCTCCATGGAGATGTCGCGGGCAGTCGGCCTGCGCTCCGTTCCCTTGAAGAACATGTGCTCTGCGAAGTGCGCGATGCCGTTCGTGTCGGGCGTCTCGTAGCGCGAGCCTGCGGCGAGCATGATCGCGCAGGTCACCGACTGCGCCGAGTCCATCGGCGCGGTCAGGATCCGCAGCCCGTTGTCGAGCCGCTCGAGGTTGAAGGAGCTCACGGCCCTGGCGATGCTACCGAGGGCGGTCCTTCTTGCGGTAGACGAAGCGGACCGCCTGCCACTCGCCGTCGATTGCGGCGCTCTTGTTGTCGACCAGCCCTGCGGCGAGCCCGATCTCTTGCACCGCCGGGAAGTCGAGGTCGGTCTCGATCTTCGAGGCCTTCTTGGGCCAGGCGATCCAGAGGCTGTCCGCTGGGGCCAGCGTCTTCTTCAGCGCCGCGAACCGACGCTTCAGCTCCACCCGGCTCGTCGTGAAGATCAGTAGCACCTCCGCCCCCGGCTTCGCCCCGAGCTTTGTGCCGAGTGGCGTAGCCGAGTAATCCTTGTCGGCCATCAGAATCGCTGCAGGGCACGAGTCACGGCTTCGGTGCCGAACTCGAGCGCTGCGACGGGAATCCGCTCGTCTGCGGCGTGGACGATCTTCAGGACCGGAAAGTCGGCCGGCAGCCGCATCGGCATGAAGCCGTAGGTCTGGATTCCGAGCCGCGCGAAGAACCGGGCGTCTGTGACGCCGCCTTGAAGCAGCGGCATCGGGATGCCTTCGGGATCGAGCTCGCGCAGGACCCCTCCGAGCATCTCGAAGAGAGCCAGATCGGGCTCCGCGAGGCCGGGATCGTGTCGCACGAGCTCGACCTCGATGTCGCGACCGACGATTCCGTGCAGCTCGTCGATGAGGTCGTCGGGGGTGAAGCCAGGCAGCAGGCGCCCGTCGAGCTCGAGGTCGATCTGCGCCGGGATCACGTTGACCTTGTCTCCGCCGCGAACGATCGTTGCGTTGACGGTGTTGCGCAGCAGCGTTTCGAGCCAGCGCAGCTTCGGCCCGAGCCTCGGAAGCGCGCGATCGGCAACGGCCGGTTTGAGGAACGCGAGCATAAAGTCACGTTTCGGCCGGGGCAGATTGGCGGCGATCGTCTCGATCATGTCGCGGACGATCGGAGTGACGTGAACTGGCATCCGCTTGCGATTTAGGTCGTCCAGCAGCTGGGCGAGCCGGGCCATCGTCCCGTCGCGGTGGATCATGGCGCCGTGGCCCCCCGGCCCCCAGACGGTTGCCTTCAGCCAGCAGATCTGCTTCTCGCCGAGCTGAATCGGATAGAAGCGCTTCCCCGCGATGACCTGGGAGATCCCGCCGGCCTCCCCGAGGGCGTGGCGGACGCCCTGGAACAGCTCGGGGTGTTCCTCGACGAGGAATTTCGCCCCGAAATCACCGCCGTTCTCCTCGTCGCTGAGCACGACGAGGATCACGTCGCCCGGGAGCTCCAGCTCTCCACGCGCCGCGCGCAGGAAGGCGGAGAGGAACATCGCGACCGCGCCCTTCATGTCGATCGCGCCGCGACCCCAGATCTCGCCGTCGACGAGCTCGCCGCCGAAGGGCGGTCTTTGCCAGCTCTGGCCCGCGGTCGTCACGACGTCCACGTGGCCCTGCAGCAGCAGCGGTGGACTGTCGCCGGCACCCCGCAGCCGTGCGACGAGGTTCGGGCGGGCCGGGTCTTTGGCGTAGCTCTGTGTCTCGCAGCCCGCCTCCTCGAGCAGGTTCCGGACGAACCCGATGCAGTCCGCCTCGTACCCCGGCGGGTTCGTCGTGTCGAATCGGATCAGTTGCTGGAGGAGCTCGACCGGAGTCATTGAGGTAAACGCGCGGTAAAGATTCGGATGGCGGCTTGTGACACCGAGATCCCTGTCGATACCTTGACTGGAAGGAAAGGTTGTAACAGATGCTCAGCACCCTCACCATCCTCCTCCTCTTCGCGGCCGCCTGGGCCGTGTCCCGCCTGAGCGCCATCGTCGCTCGGAGGGTGATGGCCTGGTCCGATCGTAGGCACCGGACGCCGAGTGGAGACCTGAGCGCCAAGATCGTCGAGCTCAAGCGGCGAGAGACCAGCGTCGCCGTGATCCGGACCGGGATCGCCTACATCGCGTTCGCGACAGCCCTCGTCCTGACGGCCGCCCAGCTGACCGGGGGGTTCGGCCGCCTGACCGCGGTGGCCGGGGCCTCTTTCATCCTCATCCTCGTCGGCTTCTCCGCGCAGCGGATGCTCATGGACATCATCGCCGGCTTCAACATGTTCGTCGAGCACTGGTACTCCGTCGGCGACACGATCGCGATCCCGATGATGGAGGTCCAGGGAATCGTCGAGGACCTGTCGCTGCGACGGACGAAGCTTCGCTCGCTCGACGGCGAAGTGATCAACATCCACAACTCGCAGATCGCCGCCGTTCGGGTTCTGCCGGGCGGGGTCAAGGAGTTCGACGTCGAGCTCGTCGCCAGCAGCCGGGAGGCCGCGGAGGTGCTCGTCGCGCAGGTCGCGGGGATCCTGCCGGAAGGGCCGACGACGTTCATCCGGCGCCCGGCCATCCACCAGATCGACGACCTCGCGCCCGGGCTCGTCCGCCTCCGCATGCGTGCTGCCGTAGCGCCCGGACGGGAGTGGCTCGTACACGGCTTCTACACCGATCTGCTCAAAGAGCGGGCCGACAAGCACCTGATCGTCCACGGTCCCGTCGTCCTGACGGTGGACGACAAGGTCGAGCGCAGCTTCGCCCGCGCCAGCGCCGCAACGCGCTGGGCCGGCGCCCGCTAGAGGCGCTTGATCTCAGCCAGCAGGCCGTCGACTTCGTCGGCAGTGTTGTAGTGGACGATGCCGGCGCGGACTGCGCCGCCGTCCTCGAGGCCGAGCCGCTTCATCACCTCGACCGCGTAGTAGTCGCCCTCCCAGACCGCATAGCCCGCCTCGCCCAGGCGTGCGGCCACGTCGCGGGTGGGGACGCCCTCGACGTTGAACGCGAAGGTCGCGACTCGTCCTTCCATCGTCGGGAGCCCGTAGAGCGTGACCTTGTCCGGCAGCCCCGAGAGGAAGCGCTCGCCGAGGGAGCGCTCGTGTGCCTTGATCGCGTCCCAGCCGATCGACTCGATGTATTCGACTGCCGCGACGAAGCCCGCGAGGAGCTCGTGCGGGAGCGTGCCGGTCTCGAAGCGGCGCCCGAGCGGCGTGTCGAAGGCAGGCCGCACCTTGTAGGGACGCCACGTCTCGAGCAGCTCCGCCCGGCCGAAGGCGAGGCCGAGGTGTGGGCCGAAGAACTTGTATGGCGAGCAGATCAGCACGTCTACGCCCCAGTCGGTCACGTCGATCGGCCCGTGCGGGCCGTAGTGGACAGCGTCGGCCCACGCGACCGCGCCGGCGTCACGCGCGAGCTCGACTATGCGGCCCACGTCCGTGAGCGTGCCGACTGCGTTGGAGGCGACCGGGAACGCTACGACGCGCGTGCGGTCCGAGAGTTGCCGCTCGAGATCGTCGAGATCGAGAGTCGTGTCCTCGTTGATCTCGGCGAAGCGGACCTCGAGGTTCTTGTCGTGCGCGAGCTCGAGCCACGGCGAGACGTTGGCGTCGTGGTCGAGCTTCGTGACGAGGATCTCGTCACCCTCGCGCCATTCGCGGCCGGCCGTGCGCGTCAGCGCGAATGCGAGCGTCGTCATGTTGGCCCCGAAGATCGCCTCCTCGGCTGAGCAGCCGAGGAACTCGCCCGCCGTTACCCGTGCCTGCGCTACGAGCGCCTCCGTCCGGCGGCTCGTCTCGTACGGGCCACTGACGTTCGCGTTCGACTCGCGGTAGTAACGGGAGACCGCGTCGATGACCTCGTCGGGAACCTGAGTGCCGCCTGGCCCGTCGAAGAAGGCCAGCGGCTGTCGTAGTGCCGAATACCGAGCGCGGGCGGCCTCGACGTCGTAGGTGACGGTGGACACGGGCCGAGACGTTACTACGATTGGTGCGTGGCTCCGGCGACCAAAGAGCGGATCGACCGCGGCACCGGGACAGGTCTCGGCGCGCCGTGGAACGTCATCGTGCTGAACGACAACCACAACACCTTTCAGGGTGTCGCGTCCGCGCTGTCGTCGACGATTCCCGACGTCTCATACGACCAGGGTCTCCGGATAGCCGACCGGATCCACTCGAGCGGACGCGCGATCGTCTGGTCGGGACACCGCGAGGTCGCGGAGCACTACCGCGGCCAGCTGGAGGGCCACGGCCTGACGATGGCGCCGCTCGAGCGCAGCTAGACCGGCAAGCCGTTCACGCTCCAGCGGTACCGCGGCGACGGCTTGAGTGACGCGCCGACGAAGCAGTCCCGCTCCGCTTTCGCGAGCAGCGCTGTGAGCTGCTCGCCGGGCGGCGCCGGCTCGAGCGCCAGCTCGAGCTCCACGTCGATCTCGACGAAGGCGTAACGGCCGTCCTCTGGGCGGCGGGTCACGGTTGCCGACGCAGAGGCATTCGCGAGAAAGGCGATCTCCAGCACTCCGGCGTGGAAGCCCAGGCTCTGCAACGTGCAGCGAACGAGGCCGGCGAGGACGAGATGTTCCGGAGTCCACGCGGCGTCGAAGTCGAGTGGGGAGTTGCCGTCGGCGGTCACTCGACCTGTGCGGTCGAGCTGGATCGTGTAGTGGAATTCCTTCGCCACGACGGTCATGCTCGTATCCTGCCAGCGTGGCAGGAACCGTCCGGGGTGCGGCGTAATGTGGGGCCATGCGACGGTTGCGCCCGCTCAGCGAGGCTGAGTGTTACGCCAGGTGTTACGGCGGCTTGGACGACACGGTTCGGATCGTGAGGCTCGAGCCACGCCGCGCCCACCGGGAGCTCGCGCTCGAAGGCGAAGCGCTGCGCATGCGTTTCGAGGAGTTCCTCGACGCCCGTGACCCGCACGAGCTCGCGGAGCCCGAAGCAGCCTGAATCGACCATTCCCGACGTCCTCGCGCCCGGACTTCGGATGGTCTTCTGCGGCATCAATCCCGGTCGAGTATCCGCCGCGGCGCAGGCCCACTTCGCAAATCCGCGCAACGACTTCTGGCGCTTGCTGCATGCGGCCGGATTCACCCCACGACAGCTCGAGCCGTCCGAGCAGTTCGAGCTCCTGACCTACGGGATCGGCGTGACGAATGCTGCCGCACGTACGACGCCCGGCTCCGGAGATCTGCGCAAGGCGGACTTTGCCGGCGCCTCCGATCGGCTCGGGCGTATCGCCGCAGAGCTGAAGCCGGCCTGGATCGGCTTCGTCGGCAAGGAGGCCTACCGAGGCGCGTTCGAGGAGCGCCCGCAACTCGGCAAACAGGAGCGGCGACTGGGCGAGACGCGCCTGTTCGTCCTTCCTTCGACCTCACCTGCGAACGCCGCCGTGCCGTGGCAGGAACGGCTGCGCTGGTTCAGCGAGCTTGCGCGGCTCAGTGAGCCGAAGGGCGCTCGGTCTGGGTGTTTGACCTGATCTAGCGAAGCACCTGCGGCTCATAAAAGACGCCGTGCGGCCAGGGGCCGCCGGGATACGTCCACATGTCGACCATGTTGCCCGAGTCGTTGTCGATGACACCGATCGCTCCTGGCTTGGCGGTGTCGAGGTTCTCCATCCCGATGTAGGTGAGCTTGCCGTTTGCGGACAGCCACTCGTGGCCGCTGATCCCGTAGCCCTCAGGGAACGTCACGAATCGGACCTTGAGCGTGTCGGTATCCATCAGCGACATCTGCGGGATCGAGCGCAAGCCAACCACGAGCGTCTTCCCGTCGTTCGTCATCTGCATCGTGTCCGGCTGGACTCCGATGAAGACGTCGCCGATCAACACGGGTATCTCACCGGAGACGTCGAGGACCTTAGCCCGGTTGTCGTTGCGGACGGTGACATATGCCGTGCGCCCGTTCGGGGTCACGAGAACCTCACTCGGTCGATTTCCGATCGGAAACTCCCAAATCAACCTGCCCGATCTGGCATCGAGCTTCGAGACCGAGTTCGCAACCTCATTCGTCGCGTAAAGGTCCTTGCCGTCCCTTGTGATCCAGACGGCATGCGTCTTGGCCCCCTTAGTGTTGCTGGCGGGCCAGTCGTGAATCCGCACGTCGAGCGTCGTGTCGACGACGCCGACGGTGTTGGTGTTGTACTGGCCGACGTAGATGAGCTTTCCGTTGGGACTCGCCATCATGTGGTGCGGAAACGCTCCCATTGGGATCCGCTTGACGATCGAGAAGCTGTCCTTCGACAGGACGCTCAATTGGTTGCTCCGCTCGTCAGCGGTATAGACCTTGGCCGTGCCGTGTGGAGCGGTCACGCCGATCGGCCGTCTGCCGATCGGAACCACGCCGAGCACTTCGCCGCTGCGAGCGTCGAAGCCGGCGAGTGTGTTTGTGCCGAGATCGAAGCGTTCGACTGCCCAGACCGTCCCGCCCGCGCTTGGAGTCCGATCCGGTCCCGCAGCCGCGGCACCACTCGTGCAGACGACTGCTGCCGTCAACAGGGCAATGACCATGAGCTTCTGCATTGCTGCCCTCCCCCTGGTCTTATTAGTCGCAAACGACACTAGTACTGCACGCCAGCGATGTCGAGCCGTGTCGGGAAGGGCTAGCCGCGCCTGCGGTTGGTGACTGCGGCGTCGCTTGCGATGCCGCTTTGGAGGTCATGGCGGCTTTGCCGGCGTGACCGTCCATCGGCCCCATCATCAACCGCGCCAGCGGTTGGTGATGGGTGTCCTGCGATCTCGGCCGAACGCTTTCGGCCGCAGCTTCACGCCCGGCGGGGCCTGCCTTCGCTTGTACTCCGCGCGATCGACCATTGCGACTGCGCGCTCGACGACGTCGCGGTCGAAGCCGTCTCCGGACAGCTCCTCCAGGGTGCGGTCGTGCTCGACGTATTGCTCGAGCACCTCGTCGAGCTTCGGATACGGCGGCAGGGAGTCCTCGTCGAGCTGGTCGTCGCGCAGCTCGGCGCTGGGTGCGCGGTCGATGATCGACTGTGGAATGAGCTCGCGCCCCGCCCGCTCGTTGAGATAGATCGCGAGCCGGAACACGTCGGTCTTGTAGACGTCCTTCAGGAGGGCGAAGCCGCCGGCCATGTCCCCGTAGAGCGTCGCGTACCCGACCGAGAGCTCCGACTTGTTGCCGGTCGCGACGAGCATCCAGCCGAACTTGTTCGACAGCGCCATCAGCAAGACGCCGCGTGCTCGCGCCTGGATATTCTCCTCGGCCAGACCAGGCTCTGTGCCCACGAACGTCTGCTCCAGCGCCTCGTCGAAAGCGTCGACGGTCTTGCCGATCGGGATCTCCGTGAACGGACAGCTGAGGCTCTCGGCAAGCCGGCGTGCGTCGCCGCGCGTTCCTTCCGACGAGTAGCGCGACGGCATCGAGACGCAGTGCACGTGCTCGGGCCCGAGCGCCTCGGCGGCGAGCGCCGCGGTCACAGCGGAGTCGATTCCTCCCGAAACGCCCACCACCACTTCCTCGAACCCGTTCTTGTCCACGTAGTCGCGCAGCCCGAGCTCGAGCGCCCGACGCATCTGTTCGATTTCGTGGACGAACGGGACGACCTCGCCGACGGCCCTCTTCCCGTTGCCGGAGGGCCCTGGCGAGCCGACGTGGATGATCTCGACGGGTGGAAGCTGCCCGCGCTCGCGCGCGAGTGCACGCCGTCGCACGTCGCTCAGGCGGCGGCCGATCACCTCCTGCGGCTCGATGTCGACGACGAGAAGCGCTTCCGCGAATCCGGGTGCGCGTGCCAGCACGGTCCCCTCGTCGTCGAGCACGCACGAATGGCCGTCGAAGATCAGCTCGTCCTGGCCGCCCACCGTGTTGCAGAACGCGACGAAACAGGAGTTGTCTCGCGCGCGCGTGACGAACATCTCCTCGCGCTCGTCGGGGCGGCCGACGTAGAAGGGCGATGCAGAGATGTTGACGAGCAGCTCCGCGCCGGCGAGCGCGAGGTCCGTCGCGGGTGGGCCCGGCTGCCACATGTCTTCGCAGACAGTGGGCCCGACGAGCGTCTTGCCGTGCTCGAGCAGAACCAGGTCGCGACCCGGTGCGAAGTAGCGGTCCTCGTCGAAGACGCCGTAGTTCGGCAGGAAGCGCTTGCGGTACACAGCCTTGATCTCACCGGCCGAGCAGACGTAGCAGGCGTTGTAGAGATCGCGATCGAAGTGAGGTGCCCCGACCAGAACGGTCGCGCCTCGCGCCTCGCGGGCGATCTTCTCCACCGACTCCTCCGCTGCACGGATGAAGCCGGGGCGGAGCAGTAGGTCCTCGGGCGGATAGCCGGTCACCGCCAGTTCCGGGAAGACGACGAGATCGGCCGAGTTGCCCTTCGCCTCTGCAAGCCGCTCGAGGATCAGCGTGCGGTTTCCCTCGAGGTCGCCGACGACCGGGTTGATCTGGGCCAATGCGAGGCGCACGAGCTCAGTCTAGCTGTTTGCGCCTCTCAGTCGAAAACTAACAGGCGTCAGTTTCGCTGACCGAACTGCATCACCCACAGCGCGACGCCGTCGCGGCCGAACATGCGACCCCGTTCGAATGCGATCCCGAGATCTCGCCAGCGCCGTGCCATCAGGTTCTGTCGATGTGGCGGCGAGTTCAGCCAGAGCTGGAGCGTGTGCAGAGGCGAGCCGAGCTCTCCCTGTCCCCACGCGAGGTTCTCGCCGAAGGCGCGGGCCGGCAGGTAGCCGGCCTTCTTGAAGGTGCGAGAGAACGCCATGCCGCAGGGTGTGTGCGAGAAGCCACACCGTCGCACTGCGTCGGCCTTCATCAGCGATGAGCGGTTGAGCGGGACGTTGCCCCTGACGAAGCCGAGGCCGTAGTCGCGACGTACGACGTTGATGCCGCAATACATCGCTTCGAGGCGCGAGTGCTCGTCGCCGGCCGCGGTCGTTGCGCCGCCGCACGACGAGGCGACGGCCGCCAGGGCTGCGGCATCGGAGGCATGTGGCATAGCTCCCGACGGCGCGGCCAAGCCGAATGCGAACGCGGTGAGGGTGACGGCAACCACCATGCGCGGACGTCGAACTGATACCCGTTCGGGGGTGATCCTGCGCCTTCCTCCCCAAAAATTTACATCTAGGTTCGTTTTTCGTATGCGTATGCGTCGAGAAGCGGAAAATCAGGCTCGGGCCACTGCCTCGGCGATCTCGTCCAGGGCTTCCGGGTTCTCCAGGGACGACAGATCGCCCGGTTCCTTGCCCAGGACACGGGCTCGGACCGCCCGCCGGACGATCTTCGCGCTGCGGGTCTTCGGGAGCGCCGAGACGAAGACGATGCGCTCCGGCTTGAACGCCTTCCCGAGCTCGTCGGTGACCGCGGTCGAGATCTCGAGCGCGCGCGCCGGCGTGGCCTCGTTCCCCGGTTTGAGCACGCAGAAGATCCACGCGACCTCGCCTTTCACCTCATGCGGAACACCGATCGCGGCAGCCTCTGTGACCGCGCTGTGCGCGACGGCTGCAGACTCGAGCTCCGCAGGTCCGATTCGCTTGCCGGCGATGTTGAGCGTGTCGTCCGAACGGCCGTGCAGGAACCAGTAGCCGTCGTCGTCGATCGACGCCCAGTCGCCGTGCGTCCACACCCCCGGAAAGCGTCGCCAGTACGCCTCGAGGTAGCGCTCCTCGTCGCCCCACACGCCACGCGTCATCCCGGGCCAGGGCCGTTTGCAGACGAGCTCGCCGACCTGGCCGCGCAACGGGGTCCCGTCCGGGCCGAACACATCCATGTCCTGACCAAGCGCAGGGAAGCCGAGCGCGACCGGCTTGACGGGCTCTGTCAAGCACGTCGCGAGGAAGCACGCCCCGACCTCGGTGCCGCCGGAGCAGTTGACGATCGGCGTCTTGCCGCCGCCGACGTGCTCGAAGAGCCAGTGATACGGATCGCGGTTCCATGGTTCGCCCGTCGTGCAGATCGCCTTCAGGCTCGACATGTCCGTCTGCGGGTCGCCTTTGGGGATCAGCGCCCGAATCAGTGTCGGGGAGACGCCGAGCATCGTCACGCGCTCTGACTCGATCAGCTTCCAGATCCGTTCAGCCGGAAAGTCGGGCGCGCCTTCCGCGTACACGATCGTCGCTCCGGCGGCGCCGCCGCCGACCACCGTCCACGGACCCATGATCCAGCCCATGTCCGTGGCGAAGTGGATGCGGTCGCCGGGCTTGACGTTCGTCTGGTACGCGACCTCGCGCGCGATCGAGACGAGGAAACCTCCGTGGACGTGCAGCGCACCTTTCGGCTTCCCGGTCGTGCCGGAGGTGTACGCGAGCAGGTAAGGATGTTCCGAATCGACCTGTCTCGGCGCCAGATCCCCGGACGTGTTCTCGACGAGCTCGTCCCAGAAGCGGTCACGTCCGAGGGTCATCGGCACGTCGTCGAGCGCGAGGCGCTGCCAGACGACCGTATGCGTGACCGTCGGCGCCGAGCGGAGCGCCTCGTCGGCGATCGCCTTCATCGGCACCATCTGCCCGCGACGAAGCGAGCCGTCGGCGGTGATCACCGCCTTGGCTTTCGCATCCGCGAGCCGAGCGGCGATTGCCGGCGGCGCAAAGCCGGAGAAGATCGGGACCTGAACGGCGCCAAGATGCGCGCAGGCGTGTGACGCTATCGCCACCTGGGGCGACATCGGCAGGAAGATCCCAACTGCGTCGCCCTCGCCGATGCCGATCGACGCAAGGCCTTCCGCAAGCCGGAAGACCTCCTCCGAAAGCTCGCGCCAGGTCCGCGCAAGCCGACTTCCGTCCTCGCCCTGCCAGACCGCGGCCTCCTGCTCGGCGAGCTCGCCGGCCGCCCACCTGTGGACGCAGTTCCACGCGAGATTCAGCTTGCCGCCCGTGAACCAGGTCGCCCATTCGTTGCCGCGAGAGGTGTCCACGACCTGTTCCCACGGCTCGGAGAACTCGAGCCCGAGATCGCCGATCACCGCGGGCCAGAAGCGCTCCGGTTCCTCGATCGAGATGCGGTGTAGGTCCCTGTAGTGCTCCACGCCGAGTCGGCGCGCGAGCCTGGTCATGTTCGCGCTCTCGACGTCCTCGGGGCTTGGGCTCCAGATGAATTCGGACACGCGCGAAGCGTACGGGTAGTCGTGCGACGTAGGGCGGGTGGCCTGCTCTAACCTCTCGGGATGCGCGCTCGACTGTTCACGCCCGAGAACCGCAAGTGGTGGACGCTCGTTGCGGTCGCGATCGGCCTGTTCATGATCATGCTCGACAACACGGTCGTGAACGTCGCTCTGCCGTCCATCCAGCGGGACCTCGGCATCGGCATCTCCGAGCTCGAGTGGGTCGTGAACGCCTATGCCCTCACGTTCGGGGTTCTGCTTCTGACGGGAGGGAAGCTCGCCGACCTGATCGGCCGCCGGGCGATCTTCATCGCAGGCCTCGTCATCTTCACGGGGGCGTCACTGTGGTGCGGCCTCGCCGGCGGGGCCGGTTCGCTCATTGCCGCACGCACGGTGCAGGGTATTGGCGCTGCGTTGATGAATCCCGCGACGCTGTCGATCATCACCGCGACCTTCCCGCCGCGCCAGCGCGGGACCGCGATCGGCATCTGGGCCGGCGTCTCCGCGCTCGCGCTCGCGATCGGCCCGATCGTGGGTGGCCTGCTGACGGAGAAGGTCAACTGGAGCTGGATCTTCTTCATCAACATTCCCGTCGGCGTGCTCGGCGTGCTCGCCGCGCGGGTCTTCATCGACGAGACGAAGGACACGTCGAAGGAGCAGAGACTCGACTTACCCGGCCTGATCACCTCGGGGGCCGGTCTCTTCGCCCTCACCTACGGGCTGATCGAGACGAACGATCACGCGTGGACGTCGACGCGTGTCATGACGCTGTTCGGAATCGCAGTGCTGGCGCTGGCCGCCTTCGTGCTGCTCGAGCTGCGTCAGCGCCTGCCGATGCTCGACCTCTCGTTGTTCCGGAACCCGACGTTCGCAGGCGCCAACGCCGCGATGCTGCTCGTCGGCCTCGCGATGTTCGGGATCTTCTTCTACAACTCGCTCCTACTGCAGGGCGTGCTCCGCTACAGCGCGATTGAGACCGGCGCGACGTTCCTGCCCATGACCGTCCTAATCATCCTCGTCGCTCCGATCGCAGGGCGCTTCTCCGACCGCATCGGCGCGCGTTGGTTGATGGGCGCGGGCATGACCCTGCTCGCGGTCTCGCTGCTTCTCTTCGGAACGCTCGACGCCACCTCGTCCTTCTGGAACATCCTTCCCGGCCTCCTTGTGGGCGGGGTCGGCATGGCGGTCACGATGGCGCCGACGACTGCTGCGGCGATGGGCTCCGTTCCCGTGGCGAAGGCGGGTGTCGGCTCCGCGGTCATCAATAGCATGCGTCAGGTCGGCGGCTCGCTCGGTATCGCGATCATGGGCGCCCTCGTGGCCACGCGTGTCACCGTCCCGCCGACGAATCCACTGTGGCCAAGCGAGTTCGTGGACGGCTACCACCGGGCAGTTCACCTCGGCGCCGCACTCGTCCTCGTCGGCGCGATCATCTCCGTGCTGACCGTTCGCCAGCTGCCCCGCCGCGAGGGCGCCGCGGAATCCGTCGTCGGCGCCCTGGCCAACGAGCCCTGAAAAAAGGAAGACCCCCGGCTGCGGCTCCGGGGGTCTATTCCTGTTAGGCGACTCCGCCCTGTGTGGCGGTCTCCCCCAGGACTTGGCTCTGCGGCCCAGCCACGCCCCTTTCGGATCCCACCTGGTGAAGCGCCTCCTGCAGCCGACCCTGGCGTCTGGCTCGGATGCAAGATGGGCTCACTCTAGGAGCCTTCCCAGGGCATGTCAAGTAGCTCGGTCAAGTGATTTGCATTAGGCTTACTTGACCGGTTTACCGCCCAAGCATGACCTTTCTGGGGGATGCTGAAAAGGACAGGTTGAAGTTGTGTGAAGTATGTCGTCTACTACTAGCTGCAGGTGACTGACTCGACCGCCATCCGTCAGCAACAGCGGGCCTCCGCCGCTCAAGCCGGCCTGAGACTCGGCGAGCGCCTGCGCCAGCTCCGCGCTGCCGCCGGGATGACCCAGACGGATCTGGCGGGCGACCGCTTCTCCAAGGAGTACGTGAGCCAGATCGAGCGCGGCAAGACCCGCCCCACGCGCGAGACGATCGACTGGCTCGCGCAGCGGCTCGGCGTGGACCCGGGCTTTCTGGCCAACGGTGTCTCGGCCGATGAGCGCGGACGTGCCGACGCAGCTCTCGCGCGGGCGGAGGCACTGCTCGAGGCGCGTCGGAACCAAGAGGCCCTCGAGGAGTTCGAGAGCGTCCGCTCCGCCGTTCTCGCCACGGGCATGCCGGAGCTCGAGTCGCGCGCGCTCTCCGGTGAAGCGACGGCGCGAATGCGTGCTGGCGAGGTACGCGAGGCGATTGCACTGCTCGAGCGTGCACGGGCTCTCAGCGAGGGCCCGTCCTTCTCCGACGTCGAGCGCGCGAACGTGCTCTTCCTTCTCGGCGTCGCGCGCTACAAGCTCAACAGCATCCAGACGTCGATCGGGCTATTCGACGAGGCGCTCAAGGTGGCCGAGCGCTCGGAGATTCCCTCCGATCAGTTGCGCTCCAACATTCTCTCGTGGCGCTCGCGCTGTTATCGCCGGCGCCGCGACCTCGAGGCCGCGCGCGAGGACGTCGAACGCGCGCTCGAGTTGGCCGAGGGCCTGAACGACAAGCGCACGGCCGCTGACATTTACTTCCAAGCGTCGATCATCGCCGACCGCGAGGGCCACTGGGTCCTTGCGCGTTCCTACGCCGAGCGCGCGAAGGCCGCGTACGAGGAGTTGTCGGACCGTGGGAATCTCGGCCGGCTGCTGAACAACCTCGGCGGCATCAACTTCCTCCTCGGCCATCCCGAGGAGGCCGTCGACTTCCTCAAGGACGCAGTAGGCATCGCGCTCGAAGTCGGAAACGACGCCGAGGCCGCACACGCGATCAATGGCATTGCCCAGGTCCACCTGCGCACCGGCGACGTGAAACGGGCCGAGGAGCAGGCGCGGTACGCGCTCGAGTTGCTCGGCGACCGCGTCGACGAGACCGCTGAGATCGGCAACGCCCACATCGTCCTGGGCCGGGCGTTGCTCGAGCAGGGCCGGCTCGACGAGGCCGATGAGGCGCTCCGGGCCGGCGAGCGTGCGTACGACCAGCTCTCGTCCGGAAGTCATCGCGCATCGGCTTGGGTCGCCCAGGGTGATCTTGCCGCGCGGCGCGGCGACGATCGGGCGGCTGCCCGGCTCTATCGCCAGGCCGCCGACGCCCTGCAAGACGTCCGCTTCTAAGCCAGTTCTCGAGAGGAGGTGACCACCGTGTCCAAAGCTCGCCTGATCTATTTTGCGGTCTTCGCGATCATCATCGTGACCGCTCTGCTTCCGGCGCTGAGTCTGTGGCCTGCCGGGCCGCACGACGGTGCGGAGTAGAGTGAACGTGTGCGCGCTTTGCTCGTCGCCTTTGCGCTGATGGCGTTGGCGGCAGGCTGTGGCTCTACGACGAGCCGTTCGGAGCGAGGCGCGCCCAGCGCCGGGTCGCTGGAGGCCCTCTGGAAGGAGTCGAAGCAGAGTGTCGCCTTGATCCCGGGCACCAACGACTACTCGCCCGGCGACCTGCGGATCTCCTTTCTCGTGGTCGACAACCGCGGCCGTGTGATCGCACCCCCACGCGCGCGGTTCTGGATCGCGCGCTCGCTCGGCTCCAAGCCGTTCCAGGAGACCGTTGCCCGGCTCGAGCACGTCGGCGTTGCCGGCGTCTCGAACGCCGCCGACGCCCCGGCTCTCTACGTGGCGCACGTGCACGTCAGTGCTCCGGAGACTTACTACGTGCTCGCCCGGCCCGTCGGGCACGTTTCGATCGGCGCGGTCCGCGAAGTGCTCGTGAAGAAGCGCGCCGCTTCACCGGCCGTTGGGTCGCATGCCCATCCGTCCGCGACCCCGACGCTCGCAAGCGTGCACGGCCGGGCCGCCAAGCTCACGACCCGCGTTCCGCCGGACCGAGGTCTCCTGCGTTATTCCGTCGCCGAGTCGTTGCGGGCCCACGTTCCCTTCGTCGTCACCTTCGCGACGCCGCGTTACTGCTCGAGCCGAACGTGCGGCCCGGTCGTCGACGTGGTCGACCACGTCCGCCGTCGCCTAAAGCGCACGCCGGTTCGCTTCATCCACGTCGAGATCTACAAGGACAACGATCCGCGGAAAGGTGAGAACCGCTGGGTGCGAGAGTGGGAGCTTCCCTCGGAGCCCTGGACCTTCCTGATCGGCGCCGACGGGAGGATCAAGGCGAAGTACGAGGGACCGATCTCGTCTCGCGAGCTCGAATCGGCCGTCCGGCGCCTTTTGCAGTAGGGCCCGCGGACCTCGACGCTAGTTCGAACGGCCGATGCGCGTGACCGAAGAACGTGCAAGGCTTGGCAGACGACTGTGGCTCCTGGAGACCGAGATCCCGGGCTCGTCAGCGTTCGCGAGGTTGCGGATCAGTTCGGCGTGCACCCTGAGACGATCCGGCGGTTGATCCACGACGGGAGACTGGATGCGGTGCGCGTCGGCCGTGTGCTCCGCGTTCACCGAGAAGCGGTCGACCGCTTCCTCGCGCGGCAACGCGTGAAACCGTCGCGTTTCCAAGCCTAGACGGCGGGAGCGCTAGACGCCCGCGCCGAACACGGAGCCTGCGACGTCGACGCGCTCGATCACGACATGCGGGAGCCGTGCGAACGGACTGAGGTGCAGCAGCGCACGGACGACCTCGGCGCAGTCCTCCGGGCGGATCATCTGGTCCGGCGGGACCGGGGCCCACGAAGTCATCGGCGTGTCCACGAAGCCGGGGCTCAGCGCGGTCGCGCGCACACCGTGCTGCTCCTCGCCTCTGTTGAGGGCGCTCGTGAAGTTGATCACGGCCGCCTTGGCCGCGCCGTAGACAGGCAGTTGCGGGGAAGGGGCCGTCCCTGCGATCGAGGCGAGGTTCACGATCAGTCCGTGGCTTTCGCGCAACATCGGTAGCGCCGCGGCAGTCACCAGGAGCGTTCCGCGCAGGTTGACGTTCAACTGCAAGTCGATGTGCTTCGTCTCGAGCTCGTCGATTGGCCCGCCGATCCCGACACCGGCGGAGTTCACGAGCACGTCGAGCCTGCCGTGCTGCGCGCGATGCTCCTCGACCATGCGGTGGCAGTCGTCCGCGTTCGCAACGTCGGCGGTGACGGCATGCGCGCCGAGTATCTCGGCTGCAGCCTCGACCTTCGTCCGGGTCCTGGAGGCGAGCGTCAGGGCGAAGCCGTTCTCGCGCAGCATGCTCGCGATGGCGAAGCCGATACCTGAAGAGCCTCCTGTGACGAGCGCCGCCCTGTCCACCAACCCATCTTTTCAAGCCGGAAGGTCCGACGACGAGTGTGCAGAACTGGGCGCGGGGGAACCGAAAGGCTCCTCCTCTCCCCTGAAGCCGCGGGGGAACCGCATGGATCCTCCGCGGCCTTTCCCTCTCTACAGGCGGGAATAGAACCGGTCACCAGGTCGTAACAAGGTGAACCGGCTGCAGTCTGTAGACGAAAGGCTCACAGATCCCTACATTTTGCGGTTCAACCCTCGGGAGGGCTTCTTTGGACATCGAAACAGGCCGCGTCAAGCTGACAGACCTCGCTTCGTGCGGAGGGTGCGCCGCGAAGTATTCGGCGGCCCGTCTCGAGCAGCTGCTTGCAGGCTTCGTGCCTGCGGAAGCGGAGGATCTGCTGGTTGGGCTGGCACCCGCCGACGACGCTGCGGTGTACAGGTTGGACGACGAACGTGCACTCATCTTCACCCTCGACTTCTTCCCGCCGGTTGTGGACGACCCCGGTGACTACGGCGCGATTGCGGCGACGAATGCGCTCAACGACGTCTTCGCAATGGGCGGCACTCCGTTGCTTGCGCTCTCCATCGCTGCGTTCCCCGAGGAGCTGCCGATGGAGATGCTCGCGGAGATCTTCGCCGCCGCGGACGCGCAGGTGCGTGCCGCAGGCGGACTGCTGGCAGGCGGTCACACGATTCGCGACGCAGAGCCCAAGTACGGGCTCGCCGTCATCGGCACGGTTCGTCCCGACGGGATCTGGCCGAAGAACGGCGCGAAACCGGGCGACGCGCTCTTCCTGACGAAGCCGCTCGGGACCGGTTTGATCATGACCGGCTACAAGAAGGGCCAGGCCGGCGACATGCAGCTCGAGCGGGCCATCCGCTGGATGCGGACGTTGAACAAGGACGCTGCCGAGGTCCTGCGCCCTCTCGAGCCCAACGCCGTCACCGACGTCACGGGTTTCGGTCTGTTTGGGCATGCCCACGAGGTCGCGGACCGCAGCGGCGTCTGCATCCGGCTCGAGTCGGAGCGGTTCCCGGCCATCGACGGAGCTCTCGACGTCGCCCGCAAAGGCGTCCGAACGAGCGGCGATCCTCGCAACCGTGACTTTGCCGCGGCGCACGTGAGGACGAACGGTCTCTCGGACACGCTTGCCGCGCTCGGCTACGACCCGCAGACTGCGGGCGGCCTGCTCGTCTCCCTCCCGGCGGAGCAAGGCGCAGCGCTCGAGGCGGAGTTCGCGGGACGTCGGCTCTTCGTTCGCAGGATCGGCCGCGTGGAGGAGGGCGCCGGCGTTTTCGTCGAGTGAGCGCCGGAATGATCCACGGGCGGTTCCAGCCCTTTCACAACGGACATCTCGAATACCTGCGCGGAGCGGCCGCCCAGTCCGGCGAACTGTTCATCGGGATCACGAATCCCGATCCAAAGCGCATCAAGGAGGAGCCGAGCGATCCGCTCCGCCACCTGCCTGAATCGAATCCGTTCACCTACGTCGAGCGGCTGCTGATGATCGAGGCTGTCGCCGAGGACGAAGGCATTCGCGCGCACGTGATTCCCTTCCCGGTGAACGAGCCCGAGCTGTGGTCCGCATATGTGCCGGCAGACGTGACGCAATACGTGCGGCTGTTCTCGGAGTGGGGCGGCACGAAGCTCGAGCGGATGCGTGACGCCGGCTACCGGGTCGTCGTGCTCGACGAAGGGGTCGACAAACAGATCTCCGGGAGCGACGTGCGGGCGGCGCTGCGCTCCGGCGCGGAATGGGAGCGGCTCGTCCCGCCTGGCGTCGCCCGCGTGATCCGGTCGCTGGAGCGCGTCCCGGCCTGAATGCATCCGATCGTCGTCTTCCTGCTGGACGGGCTTGCCGACCGCGCTCACGAGTCGCTCGGCGGGCGCAGCGGGCTCGAGGCGGCGACGACCCCGAATCTCGACCATCTCTGCTCCGCAGGTTCCTGTGGCGTCCTGTACGCGATCGGCCCAGGGCGCGCGCCTTCCAGCGAGGTCGCACACTGGTCGATGTTCGGTTACCGGCCCGAGGAGTTTCCCGGCCGCGCCGTCTTCGAGGCGCTCGGCCGCGGACAGAAGGTGAACCCGGACCACGTCTTCGCATACGCGGCGCTCCGGCCGGCCGAGCACCGCGAAGATGGCTGGTGGCTCACCGGGCGACCCGATCCCGACCGGGACGCGGAGGAAGCGGAGCGACTGGTCGAGACGTGCGATGGCATCACGATCGACGGTCTCACTTTCTCGCTCGGCCACGTGTGGCGTGGCGAAGCTGTTCTGCGCGTTGGGGGTGGGGCGGACGAGCGCGTGACCGACAGCGACGCGTTCTTCCGTGACCGCCATCCCGTGTTGCGTCCGCAGGCGCTCGTTCCCGAAGCGGAGCGAACTGCCCGGGCGGCGGAGGAGTGGAGCCGTGAGGTGATGCGACGGCTCGAAAGGGAGCGCTTCAACGTGATCACGCTGAAGTGGTGGGGCAGGCCGCGTGACGTCCCGACGTTCGAGCAGCGGCACGGACTGCGCGGGACGTTCATCGCGAGCTCCGCGTTCCTGCGTGGGCTCGCGGTCGCCGTCGGCCTCGATGCGCGCGAGGAGGTCGAGACAGGGGATGCGGCAGCCGATCTGCTGGGGAGGGTCGCGCTCGCGCGGGAGCGGCTCGATGCAGGCGACACGTTCGTGTTCTGTCACGTCAAGAGCGCGGATGCCGCGGGGCACACGAAGGATCCGCGACGGAAGCAGGCGATGATCGAGACGCTCGACACGGCGCTCGGCGATCTGCCGACTGACCGCGCCATCGTGTGCCTGACCGGCGATCACGCCACGCCGGCGTCCCCGGACGTGATCCACTCCGGCGATCCCGTTCCCTTCGTCGTCAACGGGCCGGGAGTGCGTGCGGACCGGGTCGGCGAGTTCGGCGAGTCGACGTGCGCCGAGGGAATCCTCGGCCACCTGCGCGGGCCGGACATGATGCCCGTGTTGCTGAACGCCGCCGACCGCCCGCTGTTCCTCGGCTCGCATCCAACTCCGTTCGACGGTGCGGACGGCTACCCGGCGATTCTCGATCCCCTCTGAATAGACTCGAAGCCGTGCACGCCCAGCCCACGGCGCTCGCTCGGCTTCGGGCGCTCGCTCTGAGTCCCGCGCAGATCTATCCCCTGATGCTCGCGCAGCTCGGGGCGCTGTGGCTCATCGTCGGCACCGGGGCGGCGGTGCGACTCACCGACTCCGGGCTCGGTTGCCGGCACTGGCCGGGCTGCGAAGCGGGGCATCCGCTGCCGGCCAAGAACGCGCACGCGTTCGTCGAGTTCGGCAACCGGCTGGTCGGCGGCGTCACGATTGCAGTGACCCTGCTCGCGTGGCTCGCCGTACGGCGGGTGCCGGGACTACCGCGCTTCGTTCGGCGTGTCGCGCTTGCGGTCTTCCTCGGGACGCTGGCACAGGCGCCGATCGGCCTACTCGCGATCGCGACCGACCTTCGCTGGCCGATCGTCATGGTGCACCTGCTCCTGTCGATCGCCCTGCTTGCAGGTGCGACCGTCCTCGTGCTCGAAATCCGCGGGGCGGCCGTCGGCCGAACCGACCCGCTCGTTCCACTGGAGTTGCGACGGCTCGGGCTCGCATTCGTCTGCGCCGGCTTCGTGCTCATCGTGAGCGGATCGCTTGCGACCGCCTCCGGGCCGCATTCCGGCGGCGGGGCCGCGGACAAGATCGACCGGCTGGGACGGCTGGCACCCTTCGTCTACGCCCACGCGACCATCGTCGGGATCTTCCTGCTGACCTTCATCTTCAGCCTCGGCTACCTCGCTGCGCGCCGCGATCGCTCGCCTCGCCTCTTCAAGCTCGGTGCTGCCGTTTTCGTTTTGCTGCTCGTGCAGATGGGGCTGGGAGAGCTGCAGTGGCGGACGCATCTCCCCTGGGGGCTCGTACTGGCACACGTCTTCCTGGCGGCGACCGTCTGGGTCGGCGCGGTTGCCCTGGCGACGCTGTTCTTCCGGCCGAACGTAGACTTCGCCGATCGCTGAAGAACTCCGCATCGTCGACCGGCCCAGCCTCCGGCAGCCGGTCTTGATCGCTGCTTTTCGCGGCTGGAACGACGGCGGCCAGGGCGCCTCCCTCGCGGGCGGCTACCTCGCCAAGATCTGGGAGGCGGACCGGTTCGCCGACATCGAGCCGGAGAACTTCTTCGACTTCCAGGCGACCCGCCCGCACGTCTCGCTCGTCGATGGTCAGACGCGGCACATCGACTGGCCCGAGAACGCCTTTTACCACGCGCCGATCCCGGATCTCGATCGCGACGCGGTGCTGCTGCTCGGGATCGAGCCGAACCTGCGCTGGCAGACCTTCACCGGCATGATCGTCGATCTGGCACGCGAGCTTGGTGTTCAGATGATGATCACCCTCGGGTCGTTGCTTGCGGACGTGCCGCACACGAGACCGTCACCGGTGACCGGAGGAGGGACAGATCCGGAGCTGGTCGAGCGGCTAGGCCTGCAGCGTTCCCGCTACGAAGGACCGACAGGCATCGTGGGCGTGCTCCACGACGCCTGCAACCACGCAAGCATTCCTTCCGTCAGCCTCTGGGCCGCCGTCCCTCACTATGTCTCGCTCGCGCCGAGCCCTCGCGCCGCGCTCGCGCTCTGTCAGCGCCTCGGCGACATTCTCGGGACCCAGATCGACACGGCCGAGCTTCAGGAGGCCTCGGAGCGCTACAGCGAGCAGGTGACTGAGGCGGTCGCATCCGACGAGGAGACTCAGGCCTACGTCGAGGAGCTCGAGCAGCGTGCCGAGTTGCTGGAAGACGAGGAGGACTTGCCTTCGGGCGAGTCGCTCGCCGCCGAGCTCACGCGCTTCCTGCGCGAGCGCGAGCACGGCAACGGTGGGCCAGAGCGCGGCCCGTCCGAACAGCCCTAGCGCCGCTAACCGAACGTAAATGCGTAAGCCGCAAGGCCCCGCGTAAAGCTGAGCTCGAGCGCGCCGTCGGCGGCGCTCTTCTGCGAGACGAGCGTGTAGAGCCGATCCCCATCGACGCGTACGGTGGGCTGCGTCTTCCCGTTCACCTTGACCGCGACGAAGCCCCGGCCGGTGAGCACGAGGTGCACGGTGCGCGCCTGGAAGTGCAGGCGCAGACGCGCGTTGTCCTCGGCGACGATGCGCTCGCCCTCGACCTTCCACTTGCCCGCGTACGCGTACGAGTCTTGCGTCAGCGACGCCGGGAAGCGGTACGTGGCGACCCGGTCGGTTCGCAGCGGCGAGCCCGTGTAGTTGCCGATGCGTAGATAGCCGAGGTACGACTCCGGGGTCCGCAGTTCGAG